>TARA_R110002124_G_scaffold1797_8_pt1 | contig 19208 bp, 18 predicted proteins | sample TARA_R110002124 | Tara Oceans TARA_R110002124 (sample SAMEA4397445) | marine metagenome | biome: Polar Biome; feature: [SRF] surface water layer (ENVO:00010504); material: water (ENVO:00002006), including particulate matter (ENVO:01000060) such as... | depth 5 m | reverse complement strand
GCGCCCCTCTTCGTCACCGATAATGGGAAGGATTGCCCTAATTGGGCGCGTAGAAGATGTGCGAGCCGATCTGGGCGACGGCGTTGTAGGTATTGGCCCAGTTCGGCCGGACATTGGTGGTGTGGTAGTAGAGCGCTGAACGCGGCACGGCACCCACGGCTTCGCCGGTGGCAAATTCCGCATAGACCGTCTCGGCCAGAGCGGCCGAGCGCGCCCAGGCACTGCGCTCACCCGGCGCGTCGGTGCGGCCGTCGCAGGCAAAGGTGAACTGGCAGCGGTGATAGCCCTTTTCGGCGTTCTGATAGACCACGCCGCACAGGGTCGAAGGGAAGCGGGACGAGCGGGCCCGATTGACGATCACATTGGCCACGGCCAGCTGGCCGGTCGCGCTTTCGCCGCGCGCCTCGTGATAGATCGCCTGCGCCAGGCAGTTTCGCTCTGCGTCGGCCTGCTCGATGCGCTTGCTGGTGGGCTGGTAGCCGCTGTCGATATAGGCGGCCAATGCAGACGTATTGAGGGCCGGTTCAGGCGTTGCCGGCGCAGCGGCAAAGCTGGCCAGGGCCGAAACGGCGCTGTTGCTGCCCAGAGTGCCGCGGGCGATGTAGCCCATCAACACATCCGAAGTCAGCGGGTGGGGATCGGCAATGCCCAGCACGTCAACGGCGCGCAGCGCCTTTTGACGCTCGACATAATTGGCCAGCAGCGTGGAGGTCAGTGCCTGTTCACCCGGCGCCAGCGGCACCAGGGTCGGGCCAATGGCGGGCTGCGCGCGTACCGCGACCAGATCGGCAGGAATGGGAAGGGGGGAAACCGAAGCCACCTGAATGGACTGGGCCTGGGCAGGCACGAAAGTTACAGGCAGCACGAGCGCAACGGCACAGAGGGCCAGCACGTGCGATACCGCACGAACCGCTTTGAGCTGCCAGAATTTCGTCATGCCCCGTCCTTGCCCCTGAGCGCGTCCGGTCATATCCGGTGCACTTTCGTCCAGACCCGCATGCGGGCCCTTCGTCACGTCGCGGGCACACTAGCCAAGCTTGGCCGCCCTGGGAAGCCAGAATTTACCACTGGTTAACCATAGGCGTTAGCTTCTTAAGGTACGGTTAACGCAGGGGCAGCGCTATGAAAACCCTTGAAGTGCAAGGACTTGATGCATGGTGAAGGGGGGGTGGGCGCAACGATTAAAACTTTAACGATGCCGCGCGTCCGCCAATCGGGCTTTGCCCGATGCACAATTGCCAACAACAAAAAGCCCCCGGGCTGGCCGGGGCTTGCGGCAAATCCGCCGATCCTGCGCGCTTCAGGAGCGGTCGAACGCCGCCGCGCGGACGTGATTGAGGCTTTCCGTGACGGCAATGCCGAGCGCCCGGATCTCGTCGTTCGGGTGGACCAGGTCGGGCACCATCACGGTCTGCATGCCTGCCGCATGGGCCGCCCGAACGCCCGAATGACTGTCTTCGAGAGCAAGGCAGTGCACCGGTTCAATCCCCAGACGCCGCGCCGCGGTCAGAAACGGCTCGGGATGCGGCTTGGGGTAGGTGACGTCATCGCGGGTCACGATGGTGTCGAACAGTTCGAGCAGGCCCGTCGCGCCCAGATGGGTATGGGCATGGGGCTTGCGCGAGGAGGTTGCAACCGCCGTGGGAATGCCGCGCTCGCGCAATTCGTGCACCAGTTCGAACGCGCCCGGCTTGACCGGAACCCCACCATGGCTGCGCTCGCCCATGATCACCCGGCAACGCTGATCAAACAGGGCATAGGGAAAAGCCACGCCATAGGCCTCCACCAGCAATTGGTTGGTGCGCTCATGGCTGCCGCCCACCATGGACAGATGCACTTCATCGGTCATGGGGAAGCCGATCTCGTCGCAGACTTCAAACACGATGGCCCTGAACACGCTTTCGGTATCGAGCAGCGTGCCATCCATGTCAAAGATCACGGCCTGAAACGGGGCCAGGCGCAGCAGTTCAGTTTGCAGTGTCATCATGGCCCGATATAGGGCGATTTGGCACGCGGCGCCAGTCTGCGGCGCGAAAGGCAGGGTTGCACGCTGGCCAACGCGGACAGCTGTGATAGCCTTGCCCGACCATGTCTGATTTCAAGCCCGCCCGGAACCACGAAATGCTGGGCGACGCGTTCTATGATCGCGTCGCGCCCGCCGATTTCCCGCACACCATCCTGCGCCACCGTGACCAGCGCTGGGCCCGCCGCATGGGGCTCGATGGGCTGGCCGAGGCGCAATGGCTCGCCCATTTCGGGCGGTTCGCACCGCTGCCCGGTTCGCTGCCCGAACCGCTTGCCCTGCGCTATCACGGCCACCAGTTTCGCAGCTATAATCCCGAACTGGGTGACGGAAGGGGCTTTCTGTTCGCGCAGGGCTTTGACCTTAAGGATAATCGGCTGCTCGACTTCGGCACCAAGGGCACCGGCCGCACGCCCTGGTCGCGCGGCGGCGACGGTCGGCTGACGCTCAAGGGTGGGGTGCGTGAGGTGCTGGCCACCGAGATGCTTGAGGCCATGGGGGTCTATACGTCGAAAAGCTTCTCGCTGGTGGAAACGGGCGAAGCCCTGCAGCGGGGTGACGAGCCGTCGCCGACCCGTTCGGCGGCACTGGTCCGGCTCAGCCACAGCCATATCCGCATCGGCAGTTTCCAGCGCCTGGCCTATCTGGAGGACACCGCCGGGCTGCAGCAATTGCTCGATTACGCGATTGCTACCTATTACCCGGACCTGTCGACAGCGCAGGACCGCCCCGCCGCATTCCTGGCCGCCGTGGTTGCCAATGTGGCCCGGCTCGGCGCGCAATATACCGCCGCCGGCTTTGTGCATGGCGTGCTCAACACCGACAACATCAACATTACCGGCGAGAGCTTCGACTACGGCCCCTGGCGCTTCGTTCCCACCTATGATCCGGCCTTCACCGCGGCTTATTTCGACGAGACCGGGCTCTATAGTTTTGGCCGTCAACCCGATGCCCTGGCCTGGAACCTTACCCGGCTGGCCGAGTGCCTCGTGCCGCTCTCAAGCATTGCGGCGCTGGAACCCGCGCTCAATACAGTCTGGCCGCAATTCCGCGCGGAACTGCCCCGCAACATGCTGCGGCGGCTGGGCCTCAAGCCGCGCGACATCGAAAACGACGGCGCCTTTGTCACCAGCCTGTTTGAATTCCTGGCCGCTTCGCAGGCACCCTATGAGCAGTTCCTGTTCGACTGGCGCGGTGGCGCCCTGAGCGTCGCACGGGCGGCGGCGAGCCCATCGGCGCCGTTCTACGCCAGTGAGGCCTTCCGGCCGATTGCCGAGGCCCTCGAGGCCTATCAGCCCAGCGACGACGTCAATCTCGAGCATGGCTATTTTGCGCGGCAACGCCCAAGCACCATGTTGATCGACGAGGTCGAGGCGATCTGGGCCCCCATTGCCGAACATGACGACTGGTCGCTATTGGAAAAGGCCCTGGCGGAGATCGACCAGATGCGCCAGGCCTATGGTCACGTCTGGGACATTGTGTGAGGAGACACGAGATGACGCTTTGGGCCCTGGACGGCGTTGCCCCCGAGATCGATGCCGATATTGCCTGGATCGCGCCGACGGCGGTGCTGGTTGGCAAAGTGATCGTGCGGGCTGATGCTGGCATCTGGTTTGGCGTTGTGGCGCGGGGCGACAATGAACCGATCACCATCGGCGCGCGCACCAATGTGCAGGAGAACGCGGTATTGCACACCGATATGGGCTATCCGCTGAGCATTGGGGAGGGCTGCACCATCGGTCACAAGGCGATGCTGCACGGCTGCACGATCGGCGACAATACGCTGATCGGCATGGGCGCCACGGTGCTCAATGGCGCCAGCATCGGCAGCAATTGCCTGATTGGGGCAGGGGCGCTGATCACCGAGAGCAAACACATTCCGGATGGGTCGCTGGTGGTTGGCGCGCCCGGCAAGGTGGTCCGCCAGCTCGATGAGGCCGCCATGGCCGGCCTGCGCAAATCGGCCGAGGCTTACGTGCGCAATGCCCGGCGCTTTGCCGCCGGGCTGGTGGACGTGACCGCCCGGCTCAATGACTTCGAGCCTGGCTGACATGGCCAACGAGACAAATGAGCGCCACCGGGCAATCCTGGAACTGGCGCGCCAGCACAATGGCGTCACCGTTGACGCGCTCGCGGCCCATTTCTCGGTGTCGGTACAGACCATCCGCAAGGATCTCAACCAGCTGTGCGAGCAGCGGCAGCTGACGCGCGTGCATGGTGGGGCAACGCTGCCTTCGGGCGTGGAGAACCTGGAATACGAGGCGCGCCGCCGGATCGCGGCTGAAGCCAAGCAGGCTATCGGCAGGGCGGTCGCCGATCTGATTCCCAATGACGCGTCACTGTTCATCAATATCGGCACCACGACCGAGGCCGTCAGCCAGGCCCTGCTCGACCACGCCGGCCTGCTGGTGGTGACCAACAATATCAACGTGGCCAATCGCATGCGGGTCTATCCGCGGTTTGAAGTGGTGATCGCCGGCGGGGTGGTGCGTCCGTCCGATGGCGGCGTTGTCGGAGAAGCTGCTACGGGCTTCTTCTCCCAGTTCAAGGTGGACTATGCGGTAATCGGCGCCTCGGCGCTCGACGAAGAAGGGGCCTTGCTCGATTTCGACTATCGCGAAGTCAAGGTTGCCCAGGCCATCATCGCCAATGCCCGCCATGTGATCCTGGTCGCGGACCAGGGCAAGTTCAGCCGCACGGCTCCGGTGCGGATTGCGCGCATCGACCAGATCGGCAGTTTCGTTACCGACCATTGCCCGTCAGACAACTTTCGCCGGCTATGCGCCCAGGCCGGCGTCGCCCTGATCGAGACGGCCGACCTGCCGGCGTTGGCCAAGCGTTAACTACGGCTCGATCTTCCCCTGGCTGGTTATCAAACAGCAAGCACCAGGCCTCATGATGGTTTCAAGCCAGAATGGCCATTGGGATGAACGTGAGCGTGGCGAAGCACGAAACAATCGATCGGTATCAACGCCATAGCTGGCTGCGCCCGACCATTTTGCCGGCACTGTTGGCGCTGGTGGTCCTGGTCATTGGCGGCGTTTATCTCGATCAGCAGCGTTCAACCCTTAATCTTGAGCGGGCGCGGGCCGCCGTGCTGACCGAACTGGCGCTCACCCGCGCCAAGCTCGAAGGCAATATAAACGCCAATATCCAATTGGTGCGCGGCCTGGTCTCGATCATTGCGACCGCCCCTGATACGATCACCCAGGATCGGTTCCACGCTTTGGCCGCTCGCCTCTTCGAAGAACAGAGCCAGCTGCGTTCGGTGGCCATTGCGCCAGACCTGACCATCAGCATGACCTATCCCGTTGAAGGCAATGAACGGGCGATTGGGTTGGATTACCGTGACGTCGCGGCCCAGCGCGGGGCCGTGTTTCTGGCCCGTTCCACCGGTCGAATGGTCCTGGCGGGTCCGGTCGAGCTGGTGCAGGGAGGGCAAGGCTTCATCGCCCGCATTCCGGTATTCGTGGATTCCGGGAGCGGTCGTGAGTTCTGGGGTGTGGTATCGGCTGTGGTCGACGTGGACAAGCTCTACGCCGATAGCGGCCTGACCGATCCCGGTCGGGACATCGATATCTCGCTGACCAGCGGCGACGCGCTTGAACAGAATTTGCGGCCGTTCTTCGGTCCTGACCTGCGCGACCAGACACCGGTCACCGCCACTATCATGCTGCCCTACAGCTCATGGACGATTTCTGCCGTGCCAAAAGGCGGCTGGGCGGCGGCGATCGACAACAACTGGTTGTTGCGGCTGACCATTGTCGCCGCCTGGCTCCTGATCCTGGTGCCCATTGTCTTCACCGGCTATCTGGTTGGTGAACGCAAGCTGCATTTCGAGGCGCTCAAGGAGCGCGAGGCGGAGCTGGGGCGTGTGTCGCGCCGTCTGGAACTGGCCCTCGACGTATCCAAGGTGGGCGTGTGGGAACTCGACCTGGCCAGCGGTGAAGAAAGCTGGGACAACCGGACCAACGAGCTCTACGGCCGGCCGCCCGACAGCAGCCCGCGCAATCATGAGGACTGGAAGGCGGTGGTGCACGCCGACGACCGGCAGCGCGCGGAAGGAGAATTTCGCCGCATGATCAGCCAGCAAGGCCGCTACAAGTCCGAGTACCGTGTCATGCGGCCCGAGGGCGGCCTGCGTCATGTTCGCTCCATCGCCAAGCTCTACGGCGCCCCCGGCGCGTCACAAAAGGTGATCGGCGTAAACTGGGATGTGACGGCCGAGGTCGAGCGGACCGAGGAGCTCGAACGGGCAACCGCTCTTGCTCTGGCGCGCAATGCCGAGCTGGAAACGGCACGCGTGCGCATCGAGCACAACGCGCTGCATGACAGCCTGACGGGCCTGCCCAACCGCCGCTATCTGGACGACATGATCAGCGGCCTGACTGAAAAGGGCCTTGCGGCCGACCAGTCGATTGCACTGCTGCACATCGACCTGGACCGCTTCAAGCAGATCAATGACACGCTGGGGCATGCCGCCGGCGACGCCATGCTGATCCATGCCAGTGCCGTGCTGCGGGACAAGTGCCGCAAGACCGACTTCGTGGCACGCGTTGGAGGTGATGAATTCGTGGTGCTGACCACGGTCGATGCCGAGCTTGATGAACTGGCGGTGCTGGCCGACCGCATCGTCCGGCAGATGCGCCAACCCGTGACGTTTGAAGGCCATGAGTGCCGGTTTGGCGTCAGTATCGGCATTGCCCGGGCCAGCGGCCAGGATGTCAAGGGCAAGCAATTGCTGATCAATGCCGACATTGCGCTGTATCGGGCCAAGGCGCGCGGTCGAAACTGCTTTGAGTTCTTTTCCGACGCCTTGCAGGCCGAGGTGATCAACACCAAGCGTCTGGCCGATGAAATTCTCAGCGGCCTGGAGCGCAGCGAATTCGTCGCCTATTACCAACCCCAGTTCGACGCCCGCACGCTTGATGTGGTCGGGGTCGAGGCGCTGGCGCGCTGGAACCACCCCTCCGGCGGTACACGCGCTCCCGACAGCTTCATTCCGGTGGCCGAAGAACTCAACGTGATGGCCACGATCGACCGGCTCATTCTCGAGCAATCGCTGGCCGCGCTCGATCACTGGGAAGCCAAGGGGCTGATTGTGCCGCGCGCTTCGGTCAATGTGTCGCTGCGACGCCTGCATGACGAGGAACTGATCAACAGCCTGCGCAAGCTCGACATTGCGCCGGGCCGGATTTCCTTCGAACTGGTGGAATCGATCTATCTCGATGACAGCGACGATATTGTCAGCTGGAACATCGATCAGATCAAGGAACTGGGCATTGATGTCGAGATCGATGACTTCGGCACCGGCTATGCCTCGATCGTGTCCCTGCAGAAATTGCGCCCCAAGCGGCTCAAGATCGACCGCCAGCTGGTCATGCCCATCCTCAAGGACATGCCGCAGCGCCAGCTGCTGACCTCGATCATCGATATCGGCAAGTCCATGGGCATCGAGGTTGTCGCCGAAGGTGTCGAGACCATGGAACACGCGGCCATTCTGCGCGATCTGGGCTGTGACATCCTGCAGGGATATGCCTTTGCCCCCGCCCTCAGCGCGGCGGATTTCGAAGTGTTCATGCAAAAACAATCCTGGCGCCGCGCATCCTAGCGCTCTTCTCAAAGCGGTTGGCATGGTCCATTGATCGGGCCGGATGGCAGCAGCGGAATGGAGAGCACTGATGAGCGATGAACAGGGACGTTTCGCGATCGGGGTGATTGGCGCGGGCATGGGCGCAAAGCCGCACGCGCTGGCATTGCAGTCACTTGCCCAGACCATCAACGTGCTGGGCGTCTATCGCCGGAACCGGGCTGAACTCGACAGCTTCTGCGCCACCTATGGCTTTGCCGCCGCCCAGAGCTATGAAAGCCTGCTGGCTGATCCGCGGCTCGATGCCGTCCTGGTGCTGACGCCACCCAATGCCCGCCAGGACATCGTGGCTGCAGCCGCCCGGGCAGGCAAACACGTGCTGCTCGAAAAGCCCGTCGAACGCGACCTGGCCGCCGCCGAGCGTATCGTTGCCAGCTGCGACGCCGCCAATGTCAAACTCGGCGTGATCTTCCAGCACCGGTTTCGCCGTGCGTCGCGGTTTCTGGCCGACGCCATTGCCGAGAACCGTTTTGGCCGGCTTGAGGCCGTGCATCTGGTGGTGCCGTGGTGGCGCCCGCAGCAGGGCTATTATGACCAGCCCGGGCGCGGCACGTTGGCCCAGGATGGTGGCGGCGTGCTCATCACCCAGGCCATCCACTCGCTGGACCTGATGCTGAGCCTCTGCGGCCCGGTCCAGGCCGTCACGGCCATGGCGGCAACGACGCGGCTGCATCAGATGGAGACCGAGGACTTCGTGTCCGCCGGGCTCGAATTTGCCAATGGTGCGGTCGGCGCGATGATGGCGACCACCGCCAATTACCCCGGCGGGCCGGAGAGCCTGACGCTCAATTTCGCGACGGCTTCGGCCACGCTCACGGCCGGCAATCTGACCGTGCGCACCATGGCGGGCGAGACGATTACCGAGGGAGAAACCAGCCAGGGCGGTGGCGGGGCGGATCCGATGGCGTTTCCGTTCGATTGGCACGCGGCCCAGATCGCCGACTTCGCCGATGCAGTACGCACCGACCGGGCGCCGGTATCGACCGGTCACACGGCATTGCGGGTGCACCGGCTGATCGACGCCCTCATGCGCTCGTCACGCGAGGGCCGGCGCCTCGCGGTCTAGCCGCCTTCAGCCGTCCGATGGGCGCTCCTCAACCGGCACCGGCGGGCTCGCGGTGCCACCCCGCGCCGGCCAGCGCTCACCCACGGTGTCGGCCACAAAGGCCCCGCGCTCACCAATGGGCCGGGCAGCACCGGTTGTGGAATCCTCGGCCGTCTGGTGCTCGATCTCGGAATTGAGCGAGCCCCCCAGAATGACAATGGTGACCGACAGCCAGATCCAGGTCAGCATGGCCACGATGGCGCCCAGCGACCCGTAGGTGGCGCTGTAGTTCGAGAAATTGGCGGCGTACCAGGAAAACAGCGCCGAAGCGGCCATGATGCCGAGGGCGGCAAACAGACTGCCCGGGGTTACCCAGCGCCAACTTGCTTCTTCCCGGCTCGGTCCCCAGCGGTAGAGCGCCGATACGGCCAGGAGCAGGAACAACAGCATCACCGCATAGGCCCCCAACTGGACCAGGCCATCATAGCGCGACAGCGATAGGAGGCTGAGCCCGACCGGCAGGACCAGCACCACGCTGAGCATCACGATGGTGAGCACCAGCCCGCCCAGCAGAAATACCAGGGCAAGCAGGTTGACCTTGAAGAAATTGCGCTTCTCCTGTTCGCCATAGACCACATTCATGGCCTCAAACAGCGCCTTTATGCCTGCTCCGGCGCCCCACAGCGCCACCGCCAGCGACACGATCAGGGTAATCCCCAGCGAGCGTTCGTCCTGGCTGGTCAGCCGCACCAGCTGGTCGCGGACGATATCGAGCCCGCTTTGGGGGATGATCCCGTCGAGCAGGCTCAGCTGCTGCACCACGCTGCCCGGATTGTTGAGCAGGCTATAGAGCGTGACGAACAGGCTCAGCGATGGCGCCAGCGCCAGAAGAAGGAAGAAGGTAACGCCTGCCGCGGTCAGCAGCACCCGGTTGTCGTTAAAGCCAACGAACAGGCGATAGGCGATATCCTTCCAGCCGCGCCAGGGAATGGCACCCGGCGTGAAGGCATCGCGCCCCCGGTTGGGTTGGAGCGTGCGTTGGTGCTGGCTGTCATCGGTCATGAAAACGGAACGCATGAAGCCGTGCCCGGCTCCATGCGATCATGCCGATTTCAGCCCGCCAGGGCCGACTTGGCGGCAACCCGGCGGCGAATGCTCTCCACATCCGATTTTGGCGTCGCGGCAAACAGGCTCTGCGTGTAGCTGTGCTGGGGGGTGTCGAACACCTTCTGGCGACTGCCATGCTCCACCACATCGCCGAAATACATCACCATCACCTCGTCGGCGATGTAACGGACAACACTCAGATCGTGGCTGATGAAGACATAGGTCAGCCCGAACTCGTCCTGCAGGTCCTTGAGCAGATTGAGGATCTGCGCCTGCACCGACAGATCGAGCGCCGAGACCGGTTCATCGAGCACCAGAAAGCGCGGGTTGAGCATGAGCGCCCGCGCGATGGCGATGCGCTGCCGCTGGCCACCCGAGAACATGTGCGGATAGCGGTTGAAGTGCTCGGGACCCAGGCCGACCTTGGTGAGCATGGCCATGGCCTTGTCGCGGCGCTCGGCGCTCGACATCTTGGTATTCAGCAGCAGGGGCTCGGCCAGCACATCGCCGATCTTCTGGCGCGGATTAAGCGAGCCATAGGGGTTCTGGAAGACGATCTGCACCTTCTGGCGCATTTCGCCGGTCACGTGCCGGGCATCAACCGCAACGCCATCGATCAGGATTTCGCCCGAGGTGGCCGGATCGATCAGCGTGATCATGCGCGCCAGCGTGGACTTGCCACAGCCGCTTTCGCCCACCACGGCCAGCGTCTTGCCCTTTTCAAGGGTGAAGTTCACGCCCTTGACGGCATGAACGACCTTGGCCGGGCGCAGGAAACCGCCAGACGAGGTGTAGTCGCGCTTGAGATTGCGTACTTCAAGGACGGGGGTGGCCATCAGCGTACTCCCGGCGCCGGTTCGAAGATAAAGTCGGATACGGTGGGGAGGCGGTCGCCAACGGCATTTTCCGGCAGGGCCGACAGCAATGCCTGCGTGTAGTTCGATTGCGGGTGCTCGAACAGGGACAGCACGTCGGCCTCTTCCATCTTCTGGCCCTTGTACTGCACGATGACGCGGTCGGCGGTTTCGGCGACGACGCCCATGTCGTGGGTAATCATGATCAGCCCCATGCCATGCTCGGCCTGCAAGCCGACCAGCAGGTCCAGGATCTGCTTCTGGATGGTCACGTCCAGCGCCGTTGTCGGCTCGTCGGCGATCAGCAGCTTGGGATTGCACGATATGGCCATGGCGATCATGACGCGCTGGCATTGGCCACCACTCATCTGGTGCGGATAGGCGCCCAGACGGTCGGCGCCGTCGGTGATGCCGACCAGCCGCAGCAGTTCGACGGCGCGGTCGCGGGCGGCACGGCCCTGCAGCCCCAGATGCATGCCCAGCACCTCTTCGATCTGGAAGCCGATGGTGAAGCATGGGTTCAGGCTGGCCACCGGCTCCTGGAAGATCATGGCAATGTCCTTGCCGATGATCTTGCGCTTGTCGGCGGCACTCATGGTCAGCAGGTCAACGCCTTCAAATTCCATCTTGTCGGCGGTTACCGTGGCGGTCGAGGGCAGCAGTCCCATCACGGCCAGCATGGCCACGGACTTGCCCGAGCCCGATTCCCCGACGATGGCGAGCACTTCGCGGGCATCAACCGATACGTCGATCCCGTCCACCGCCTTGAACAGGCCAACCGACGTATCGAACGAAACGGTCAGATTGCGGATATCAAGCAGGGCCATGGCTCAGCTCCTCTTGAGTTTGGGATCGAGCGCGTCCCGCAGGCCGTCGCCGATCAGATTGATCGCCAGCACGGTGATCAGGATGGCCAGGCCCGGAAAGGTCACCACCCAGGGCGCGCGCAGGATGAATTCGCGGGCCGATGCCAGCATGGTGCCCCATTCAGGCGTGGGCGGTTGCGCGCCCATGCCCAGAAAGCCCAGCGCCGCCGCCTCGAGAATGGCATTGGAGAAGCTCAACGTGCCCTGAACGATAAGCGGGGCAAGGCAATTGGGCAGGATGGTTATCAGCATCAGCCGGATATGGCCGGCGCCCGAGAGCTTGGCCGCCGTCACATATTCCCGGTTCTTCTCGGCCATCACGGCTGCGCGCACGAGGCGCGCGAAGTGCGGTTGCAGCACCAGCGCGATGGCAACCATGGCGTTGAACAGGCCGGGGCCCAGAATGGCAACCAGCACCAGAGCCAGCAGAAGCGATGGGAAGGCCAGGATCACGTCCATCACCCGCATGATCGCTGCATCGACCCAGCCGCCGAAATAGCCCGCCAGCACACCCAGAATGACGCCGGCAAACAAGGCGCCCGTTACCACGAACAGGCCGATGAACAGCGAATAGCGGGCGCCATGAATCAGCCGGCTCAGCATGTCGCGGCCGACCGGGTCGGTGCCCAGCAGGAAGCGCGGATCGCCCATCGCATCCCAGATCGGCGGCGTCAGGATTGCATCACGATATTGCTGGTCGGGCGAATAGGGCGCCAGCACCGGGGCAAAGATCGCCACCAGCACGAGCAGGGAGAAGACGACAAGGCCGACGACCGCCCCGCGATTGATGGAAAAATAATGCCAGAACTCACGGAGGGCGGCGGCATTGCTGACTTTGGTTGGCGTCAGCGGTGTGCTTGCTTCGGTCATGTTACTGTACCCGGATACGCGGGTTGATCACTGCATAAAGCAGGTCCACCACGAGGTTGACCGACATCACGATCAGCGCGATCAGCAGCAATCCGGACTGCACCACCACGTAATCGCGCTTGGCGATGGAATCGATCATCCACTTGCCGATGCCCGGCCATGAAAAGATTGTCTCGGTCAGGATCGCCCCGCCCAGCAGCAGGCCGACCTGCAGGCCGATGGTGGTCACCACCGGGATCAGCGCATTGCGCAGGGCATGGACATTGACCACCCGGCGCGGTGACAGCCCCTTGGCACGCGCGGTGCGTACATAGTCCTCGCCGAGCACTTCAAGCATGGCCGAGCGGGTCTGGCGGGCGATGACCGCCAGCGGAATGGTGCCCAGCACCACGGCCGGCAGGATCAGGTGGCGCAGTGCCGAAACAAAGGCCGGCCAGTTGCCATAGAGCAGGGTGTCGATCAGCATGAAGCCGGTGATCGGCCGCAGGAAGAACATCAGGTCCAGCCGCCCCGAAACCGGGGTCCAGCCGAGATAGCCCGAAAAGAAGATGATCAGCAGCAGTCCCCACCAGAAAATGGGCATCGAATAGCCCGTCAGCGCCACGCCCATGGTGAGCTGATCGAACCAGGAACCGCGCTTGACTGCAGCAAAGACGCCGGCGGGAATACCGATGGCCACCGCCAGCAGCATGGCGATCGATGCCAGCTCGATGGTGGCGGGGAACAGGGTGAGGAATTCGGTGATCACCGGCCGCTTGGTCGACAGCGAAATGCCGAAATCGCCCTGCAGCACGCTCCAGATATAATTGAAGTATTGCTGCCAGATGGGCAGGTTGTAGCCGAACTGTTCCTTGAGAATTTCATAGCGCTCGGGCGAGACGCCGTGCTGGCCTGCCATGGCCAGGATCGGGTCGCCCGGCAGTACGCGCACAAACGCGAAGGCACAAAGAGAAATGCCGATTATTGTGGGCACGATCAGTGCCAGTTTTTGCAGAATGTATCGGAGCATGTGCCTGCCAATGATGAAGGCGGCGCCTTTCAGCGCCGCCTTGGTGTTTCACACTAACGCGATTATTCGGTCACATCGACATTGTCGAAGCGGTGGATGCCAAGCGGGTCCATGGTGAAGCCGCTCACGCGCTTGCTCATGGGCATGAACACCTTGGAGTGCGCCAGGGTCAGGGCTGGTGCCTGTTCCTTGAACACGACCTGCGCCTGCTCATAGAGCTTGGTGCGCTCTGCCTGGTCCGAAGTGGTCTTGGCGTCCTGGATCAGCTTCTCGAAATCGTCGTCGCACCAGCTTGAATAGTTGGAGACGCCGATCGCCGAGCAGGAGAACAGGGTGGCAAAGAAGTTGTCCGGATCACCATTGTCACCCGTCCAGCCGATCTGGAAGGCGCCGGGCCGGTCGACGAGCTTGCCGCGCGTGCGGTATTCGGTCCATTCGTAGGAAACGATATTGGCGGTGACGCCAACAGCGGCCCAGTCGGCCTGGATCAGCTCGGCAACGCGCTGGGCGTTGGGGTTATAGGGGCGGCTGACGGGCATGGCCCACAGATCAATCGTCAGGTCGGAAACGCCAGCGGCCTCAAGTGCCGCCTTGGCAGCCTCGGGATCGTAAGCGTCGTCCTTCACGTCCTTGTTGTAGGACCACATGGTGGGCGGGATCAGATTGACGGCAACTTGGCCGGCGCCCTGATACACGGCCTCAATGATGGCTTCCTTATTGATGGCCATGTTGAGGGCCTTGCGGACCTCCACATTGTCCATCGGCGCGATGGTCGTGTTGTACGACATGTAGCCGATATTGAGGCCTTCCTGTTCCATCACGTTCAGGTTGGTGTCGGCCTTGAGATCGGCAATGTCGGCGGGCGATGGATAGGGCATGATATCGCATTCGCCGGCCTTGAGCTTCTGCACGCGCACCGTCGGATCGGTGGTGATGGCGAAGATCAGGTCGTCGATGGCAACCTTGCCGGCCCAGTAGTCGGGGAAGGCTGCGTAGCGAATGACCGCATCGGTCTGGTAGTCGACGAATTCGAACGGCCCGGTGCCGACAGGCTGGGACGCCAGCAGCTCAAGCGTGCCGGCCTCAACGAGCTGGTCGGCATATTCCTTGGACATGATCGAGGCGAAATCCATGCCCAGATTGGCAATCATGGGGGCATTGGGTTCGTTCAGGGTGATCTTGACCGTCAGGTCATCGACCTTTTCGATGCTCTTGAGGTATTTGGGCATGTCCATGCCCTGGAAATAATCCCAGCTGATGCCTTCGAGGTAGTTGTAGAAGGCATTGTCCTCTTTCCACTGCCGCTCAAACGAGAAGATCACGTCATCGGCGTTGAAGTCACGCGTTGGCGTGAAGTAGGACGTGGTGTGAAACTTGACGCCCGGGCGCAGGTGGAAGGTGTATTCCAGGCCATCCTCGGACACGTCCCAGCTTTCGGCCAGACCGGGTTCGACTTCGGTGCCGCCGTGCTTGAATTCGACCAGACGATTATACATTGTGCGCGAGGATGCGTCGAAATCATTGCCGCCGGTGGTCGGGCCCGGATCGAAATGGGCAGGCGACGCTTCCGAGCAAAAGACCAGCTGTTTGGCCTGGGCCGCGCCAGCAGCGAGCGCCAGCATGGCTGTCGCTGCAAGCAGCGTCTTCATCAATTTCATGATTGTTGTCTCCCGAACAGTTTTGTGCACCCGGCTTGCCAACCGGGGCTTGGCGTCAACAAAGCCTAGAAATTGGGGGAGTGCAATGGGGGAGTTTGACCATTTGGTCAATCTGATGACAGCCGGAACCCTAATCCACAACAATGGACGGTTATTTGCCGATCCGTTCGGCAGCCCATCATTGCGCTTGACCCTGCGCCAGGGCTGGTGATCGATAAGGCCATGACCAAAATCCTCGCGACCGTGACGCTCGTTGTCGCCGACTATGACGCGGCGATCACTTTTTATCGTGACCAGCTGGGCTTTGCCCTGCTCGCCGATACCGACATGGGCGGCGGCAAGCGCTGGGTAGTGGTTGGCCCCAAACAGGGCGGTGGCGCCAGGCTGCTTCTGGCCAAGGCCGACGGCGCCAGCCAGACTGCTGCGGTGGGCAACCAGACCGGCGGGCGTGTCATGGGTTTTCTTGAGACCGACGACTTCGCCCGCGATCATGCGCACATGAGCGGGCAGGGCATCAAATTTCTCGAGGCGCCGCGGCACGAAGCCTATGGCTGGGTGGCGGTGTTCCAGGATCTGTATGGAAACAAATGGGACTTGATCGAACCCAAGGCCTGATCGCGGCGCTGATGCTGCTGCTGCCGATCGCGGCATCACCGCGCGCGCAGGAGGCTGGCTGGCACTTTTCACCGCTGCCCGGGGAAGGAGACCGCGCCACGCTGGGCTGCGCGCTCGGCTCGACGCCGCAGGCCTTTGCCTGTGTAGCGGTGCGCTGCGAAGACGATTATTCGACTGGCGCCTATATTCACACCAGCCGGCCCCAGGGTGACGCCGGCAACTGGAACATTACCATCGACAAGCAGACGCGCGCCTTTCCTGCTGCTGCCGGCGGCCCCTATGGCGGGCGGCTGACGGGTGATGTGGCCTGGGTGCTCGACAATCTGCGCAATGGTGCCGTAGCCTATCTGCAACCGGCAGATGGCTCGCCGGTCCCCGCCAACCACATCCCGCTCGATGGCTCGCTCTATGCCATCAATCACGCGTTGGCCTGGTGCGCGCCGCGGGTGCGCACAATCGAACCGATTACCCCGCCGGACGTTGTGACTGACCTGGACAATATGGAGACGCATCATGGACCGCCGCCCGCTCGGACGCAGTGAACTTGTCATCGAACCGCTCGTGCTGGGAGGCAATGTCTTCGGCTGGACCGTCGATGAGGCGCAGGGCTTCAAGATTCTCGATGCCTATGTCGAGGCCGGCTTTACCGCCATCGACACGGCCCAGGGCTACCCTAACTGGGTGCCCGGCAACCCGCCGGGGATGAGCGAAACCATCATCGGCAAGTGGATGAAGGCAAGGGGCAATCGCGAAGCGGTGCACATCTTCACCAAGGTCAATTCGGGCAAGGCGCCAGGCGGGCTGGGTGCCCAGGCCATTCACGATGGTATCGAGGCATCGCTCAAGCGGCTGCAGACGGACTATATCGACCTTTATTTCAGCCATTGGCCCGACGCCGAGACCAGCCACGAGGAAACCCTGGGTGCCTATGACGTGCTGGTGCGGTCCGGCCGCGTCCGGGCGCTGGGCGCTTCCAACTATACCGCCGAAATGGTTCGCGCCGCCCAGGAAACATCGGTGATCAAGTCACTGCCGCGCTACGACGTGCTGCAGCCGCGCTACAATCTCTATGACCGCGCCGAATTCGAGGCCTTGCGCGATGTGGTGCTGGAAGAGGAACTGGGGACCATCGTCTATTATAGCCTCGCCTCGGGCTTCCTGACCGGCAAATACCGCACGCCGGCAGACTTCGGCAAATCGCAGCGCGGCGGTGGCATGGAGCAATATCTCGATGCCAAGGGCAAGGCGATCCTGGCGGCGCTCGATGCCGTCGCCGAGGCGCATGAGGCGACACCGGCCGAGGTTTCCCTGGCCTGGCTCGTCGCGCAAAAGGGCGTCACCGCCCCCATCGCCTCGGCCACCTCGGTCGAGCAGGTCAATAGTCTCGCCAAGGGCGTCCGGCTCAAGCTCGACGAAGCCGAACTCAAGGCGCTGACTGACGCCGGGCACTGAGCCCGGGGCAGAACTGCTCCAGGCCAGATACTCCCGAGCGGGGGATCTGGCCTGCCAGTTGTCGAAGCTATGGAAGTGTTCAACCGGCCCTTGGGTAGATCAGTGGAGTTGCCAGGCTGTGGCTCCAGCTGCCGGCTCCTATGGACATGCACGAGCATGCCCGCCTGACACTATCAGGCGGCGGGGATTACATGTGGCTGGACGGCCAGGCAGCCATCGGCAGCCGCTGCTGTGTCAGAACAAAGAGCCTGCCACGGACTGGACCGCCATCGCTGCGGCGGACCAATGCTCACACCCAACCAGATCTCACGCCGGCGTCGCCGGCCTCACACCGTGGCAAAGGCCGAACAAGCTTTTGGGAACCACAGCTAGGCTGCGTCCGCGCCATTGCGAACAGCCTGCGAAACGGCAAAATGCGCCTTCTCGACTGTCTCGAACTGCTGGCCATCAATGGCAAAGGCGGGCAGCCTGACCGCCAGAAAACGGTAGCCATCGGCGTGCGGCACCACGACACCAAGAGGCTCTCCGCCAACTTCGATGACAACGGGCTTGTGGGCCTTGGCCCTGTCTAAATTGCTTTCCTGCATGGTAGATTCTCTACTTGCGCGTCGACACGACGAAACCGGATGCGCAGGATCTGCGCCATTCGGATCGGCAACGCTGGGGGTCTATCTAAGTTGTGAGACGAAAGAGTGACGGATCACATTCGTTTGCTGAGACAGAAACCTTGCCAGCGTTTTACGCTTTGCAGTTTGACGCGTACGAGGCCCGAACCGGCATGGATCGTGAAGGTATTTGATGGGGTCATCTTCATTCCTTTCCTGCGGGTTGGCGACGACGCAACATCGGCGTTTACCGATGCAACGGCCAGAACATAGGCGCGTTTGTTCGGCAATGCTAGCGGGCGGAACACCATGCCGAGCGAAAAATCAGAAAAAACCTGCTCGACTTTCGTCGGGTAACGCAAAGATGACACAGTTTGACAGGATTTCCACCCTGCCGCCCCACTGCAGCCAAAATGCTCAAATGCTTGTGCTGCGGTCAACAATCTGGTGATGTCGCACGCCTGATCAAGTCTCGCCATGCAAGAGCGGGGCCGAGGGGTATGCAAAAGTGTCTGAAGACGATCTGCCCGCCGAAAAGGGCAAGCGCGGCGTCAAGCCGTCTGGCAAGCCGACGCTCAAAACGATCGCGCAGATGACCGGCTTTGCCGTCACCACGATATCGCGTGCGCTCAACAACGCGCCCGAACTGTCGCAGGACACGCGCGATCGCGTGCAGAAGGTGGCCGCAGAGGTCGGCTATCTGCCCGACCGCGCCGCCCTGCGACTCAAGACGGGCCGCACCAATGTGATTGCCCTGGTTCTCGAACCGGACGAGCAGATCTATGGCTTTGGCAGCTCGATCGTTGGCGGGGTCAGCGAGGCGCTGCGCGGCACCGCCTATCACCTGGTGATCACGCCCCTGTTTCGCAATGTGGCGCCCATCGAGCCGGTCAAGCATATCGTGCGTAACCGCATGGCTGATGGCGTGATCTTTTCCAAGTCCGAGGCCTTCGACGAGCGGACGCGGTTTCTGATCGACAATGACTTCCCGTTCATCAGTCACGGGCGCAGCAATTGGCCGGAGGACCATCCCTGGGCCGATTTCAACAATGAAGCCTATGGCTATGGCGCCGTTCGGCGGCTGGTCGAAAAAGGCTGCCGCAAGGTTTCCATCGTGCTGCCCGAGAGCGCGCTGACCTATGCCGAGCACCTTAAAAGCGGTGTGGCGCGCGCTGCGGCCGAAGGCGGCATTGCCCACGAATTCGCCGCCGACGTGAACCTCGGCAGTCCGGCCGATGCCATTCGCAGCTATGTCATCAAGCGGTCAAGGCGTCCCGACGGCCCCGATGGCTGGGTCTGTGCGTCGGAGGTTTCAGCACTGGCAGTCATCAGCGGCATCAGCGAGGCCGGCCTGACGGTCGGGCAGGATGTGCATGTGGTGACCAAGCAGTCCTCACAGCTGTTTGCCCAGTTCCGGCCAGGCGCTGAAACGGTGTTCGAGGACTTTGCCGATG
>TARA_R110002124_G_scaffold287021_6_pt1 | contig 19225 bp, 20 predicted proteins | sample TARA_R110002124 | Tara Oceans TARA_R110002124 (sample SAMEA4397445) | marine metagenome | biome: Polar Biome; feature: [SRF] surface water layer (ENVO:00010504); material: water (ENVO:00002006), including particulate matter (ENVO:01000060) such as... | depth 5 m | reverse complement strand
CAAGAAAATCAGGCTGTTTGGAGATTTTAGCATAGCATCGCTATGATGAAATTGAAAACAGCAACGAAGTGGCTGATTTTAAAGCGATTTCAGCACGTAATAGATTGTCTATTGCATATTTCGGGTTTAACCTTTAAAAATTTCCTATCCTGAAATTACATCAAAACGCTTATTAATACTCAAATAAATGCAATTAGAACGGTAAATTTCTGGATCTAATGCATGTAAAAAAAGAAAACATGATGACTCTTACCTGAAGAATTTTGTCAATACTTTTACGAAAACCTTACACACCCGGTTAAAAATACTTCAATCCTGCAAAGGTATTGGAATGCATTAAAACTGTCTCCATCCATAGCGGAATTGATGGTTCACTATAAAAAATTGTATCCAATTATACAGCAGGATATTTTCTGCCGATTTCAAGTTAAGGTCAAAAAAGAAAATAATCCACACCACTAAAAGGACAAAGCCCGACAGGGTGTGGATTGAATAGACTTATTAAATGAATAGCTAATCTTCCAAAAGAATTCCAGCCAACTGCTTCAATTTTAACTCTTCGTATTTAGCGTTGTATTTGGCAATGCTTTGGTTGTTTTGTGCATTTAGCAGATTCAACTGGGCCTGCCTGAATTCTATGGAATTAATTTGCCCTTGCTTGTATAAATCATCACTTCGTTCAAAGTTCTTTCTTGCTGTTTCCAAATTGGCTTTTTCAGCATAGTAAACAAACAAGGAATTTTGGTACGCCCCATAGGCATTAAGTACATCCCGCTTAATAGAGAATTCGGTCTGCTCTTTTAAAATTTGTTGTCGCTTTATCTCCACGCGTGCATTCTGGCTCCTAACCCGAGTAGATCCACCATCAAAAATATTCCAGGCCAAAGTAAGTCCAGCCTGAGGACCCAAATTATAACTTCCGGTAACAAAAGCTCCTGCAGGATTTTGGTTGCCAGAATAATTGTAACCTCCACTTAATGACAATGCAGGAAACCAGCCCGCTTGACTCGCTTTTAATGCAAATTCACTGTTTCGCAATTGGCTATTGGTTTGCTGAATCAGTACATTACGGGCATAGGCCTGAGAGACCAAAACATCTCTGGTACCATGCAAATCAAAATTAACAGTGGTATCTACCACAAATTCTGTTTCAATTTCCCTACCCATAATCAAGTTTAAATTTCTTCGCGAATTTTCCAATTCCTGAATGGTATTAAGCAAGCTGATACTGTCATTGTTTACATCTACTTGCGCATTTAGCAAATCAATTTGGGTAGTTTGCCCATATTCAAAACTATACTTGGCACGAAGCATCCTGGTGGTGGAAATACTCAATGCATTTTTCAGAATACTTACGCTTTCCGTTAACTGCGCCATTTGAAAATAGGAATTAGACAATTCTAAAAGCGTATTTTCTATAATTTGTCTGGCTTGTAGCTCGGAAATATTGTACTGCTCTTTCAGTTGCTTGTAGTTGTACATTCTCCCATAGCCGTTAAACAAGACGTAATCAAATCCAATTGAAGCACCATAGTTATAGGCATCGGTAGGATCGTAATTTATGTCTCCATTGACGGTTTGGTTTTGTCCCTGATATCCAGATATACCAACATTTCCATTGGTGCTCACGGTAGGTAAATAACCACTATTTAAAATGCTTTGGTTGTTGTCGGCTACCTCTAAAGACTTTTCCGCTACCTTAATGTCATAATTGTGCTCCAGGGTTAAACCCATGGCCGCTTCTCGCGAAAGCATTTCTTGACCCCTTACTACTGTGACTGAGCTGGCAAATACTACCAAGGCCATCAGTGACAATAACAGCGATTTGTAATGCTTATCTATTTTATATGCTCTTTGTATGCTCATTATTTTATGCATTGTGAGTGGATTCATCGTTTTCGTGCAGCTCTTCTATCGCTGGTTCTACAGACTCTTTTGAAGGTTTTTCACCTTCCCATAGCCATATTGTGTACACTTTTAATGCATTGCCGACAGACAAAAGCATGGGCAGCATAATCAGTGTTAGCACAGTGGCAATGGCAATTCCATAGGCAATGGCAATGGCCATGGGAATTAAAAACTGGGCTTGTCTACTTTTTTCCAAAATCAGTGGAGACAGACCAGCAATGGTTGTAATTGATGTTAAAAAGATGGCCCTGAACCTGGATTTACCTGCTTCGATTAGGGCCTCCTCAAAACTAAAGCCCTCCTGCAAATAGCTGTTGAACTTACTAATAAGCACCAGTCCATCGTTTACCACAATACCTATCAATGCGATGATACCGAGCAAGGAAAGCATATTGATCGGAAAATCATGTAACCAATGGCCCCATGCGACACCAATCAAGCTAAATGGAATCATCACAAGCAATAATATCGGCTGCATATACGATCGGAAAGTAAAGCCAATGATGATTAATATTAAGAAGATGATGATTGGAAAAACCTTACTTGCTGAGGCCGTAACTTTTCCGGCTTCCCGATTTTGACCTTCGTACAATGCCGATACTGTGGGGTATTTAGACATGATTTCAGGCATGATATTCTCCCGCACATCGGCAATAATATCTGAGGAGCTTTCTTTCGGATCTTTTAAATCTGCTTCTACTTTGATTTCGCGCTTTCCGTCCAGGTGATTGATGGTGATTTCCCCCCTCTCAATATAATAAGTGGCAATTTCACTGAGCGGAACACGATTCCCGGAGGCACTTACAATGTGCATATTGTCCAGGTTTAATATCGATGAACGCCCTTCTCTTTCGTAACGAACCCAAACGATGATTTCATCCTGCCCACGTTGAAAACGTTGCACCTGCAAGCCATTAAAACCGGCACGTACCTGGCCAATGACATCGTTAAGGGTAAAGCCCAACAAATACGCTTTGTCCTTTAACTCAACATTGATTTCATTAATTCCCGCAGGGTCATTGTCGCTGATATCGCGCAACAAAGTGTTTTCTTTAAGCTTTTCTTTAAGCTCTGACTTAGCTGCTTTAAGTTCTTCAATATTATAACTCAACAAAGAAACAGAAACAGGTTTTCCACCGAAACTAGCTCCTGCATCAAAAGTCAAACTCTCTGCTGAAGGGTATTCACCTGCTGCTTGTGCAATTGAACCTGCGATTTCAGAAGCCGTAAAGTCCCGTTCCTCACCTGGAAGCAAGTTGATTTTTAAAGATGCATTGGCAGTTCCAGGCCCAGTTCTTTTGATAATGCTTTGAAAAACATCTTTACCACCTGTCTGTTTGGCCGTGTATTCCTTGTTCACCTCTATGGCCACTTGTTCTATTTCAGAAATAATGGAATCTGTCACCATTGGGTTAATTCCCTGTGGCATTTTTAGGGTAACATTAACCTGGTCTGAAGCAATGATAGGAAAAAAAGTGGTTCTAATAATCCCACCTTCCATGGCCCCGGTGGTAATTACAAACAGGGCAATAAGAATTGAAAATCCCAAAATTTTAGATTCCATAAAGAAATGCAAAACCGGGCTATATAATTTGTCGCGCAAATAGTCTAAGAAAATAGTGGCTCTTTCATTAAACCAATACATTTTTTGATCCTTAGAAAGTGCTTTGGAGTGGGCAATATGAGCCGGAAGAATTACCAAGGCTTCAAAAAGTGAAAAAGCCAAGGTCAAAATAACCACAATGGACACTTCACCAAAAAATTCCCCTAGTCTTCCGTCCAAATAAAAGAAAGTCGAAAATGCTACCAGAGTAGTCATAATGGCGGATGTAATGGCTGGCAAAACTTCCATGGTACCATCAATAGCCGCTTGAACACGAGTCTTTCCCTTTTCATAATGATGGAAAATATTTTCGGCAATTACTATTCCGTCATCCACCAAGATACCAATCACGATAATCATCCCAAATAAGGAAAGCACATTAATGGTAATGTCAAAATAAGAGGCTACCATAAACATTCCCATAAAGGAAATGGGAATACCAAAGGCAACCCATGCTGCCAATCTCGGGCGTAAAAAAAGCGAAAGAAAAAACAATACTAAGGCAATTCCTTGTGCACCATTAACCAAAAGCAGCTTGGTTCGTTCTACAATTATTTGTGATCTGTCATTGGTGACATTCAATTGAAGGTTATTGTGCGTTTCGTTAAATCCTTCTGCATAGAGGGCCGCATTTTCGGCAGCTTCAACCAAATCTTCATTGTTGGTAGTGCTAATTTGAAAAGAGATAGAAGGTTGATTGTTATAATAACTTCTGTCGGGCGTTTCAGACCAGGCGTCTTCCGTAACCGCCACATCCTCTAAAGTAACGATGGCTCCGTTTTCTTCTGTTTTTAAAATAATATTGTTAAGCTCTTTTCCGTAGTAAGAACGGTTATTCACACGTATAAGGTAATCTTCGGCTTCCGTTTTGATGGCACCACCAGTAACCAAAATATTATTGTTGGCCACGGCATTGGCCACATCGCTAAAAGTCAAATTGTACGAACGCAACACTTCTTCGTTTACCGATACGGTGATTTCTTCGTCTGGGAAACCCGCTATGGTAATCTGGGAAATTCCCTGAATACTGCGCAAATCATTTTCAATTTCCCTACCAATGGATTTGAGGGTTTTTAAAGGAATATTCTCTCCACTCAATTCCAGCTCTATGGCTACATTTAGGTTTTCGTTTTTGGCAACAACCGGAGGCTCCATTTCTGCGGGAAAGGAGGGAACCTTATCAACCGCATTTTTTACATCTGCCAATAAAATATCAATGTCATACCCTTTTAGGGCTTCCACATTAATGCTTGCTGTATTTTCTGAAGAGGCTGAGGTAAAGCGGTCTATCCCTACAATACCACGTAAATTATCTTCAATTTTTAAAACCACGCCTTCTTCCATTTCTTGTGGAGAAGCACCTGGGTAACTTATTGTTATGTCTATAAATTTAGAATCTTGCAAAGGAAAGAAACTAGATTTAAGCGATAACATTCCGAAGGTACCAAGCACCACTATCGCCAGGATAATGACATTTACGGCAACAGGGAATTTTATAAAATGCGTTATAATCGACTTCATTGCTTAACTAGTGATTTGTGAAAAATTGTACAAAAATTGCAAAACAGAAATCACCGTTATTGCTCGCTGTAAATAGAAACTTTCATTCCAGGGTAAGCCCCTGTTGGCAATTTGGAAAGTGTTTGTTCTCCATCTTCCAGGCCCCTTACCACCACCGTTTTGTCATTGTAATAAATCGGTTCAATTGTTTTCTGAACGAGTATTGAGTCTTTTACCACGAAAACCTGGTCCTTATCAAAAATCACACTTCTGCTCAATTCATAGGCATTGTCCATTTCTGTGGCCATAATATTGGTCTTTACAAACATGCCTTCTTCCAAGCCTTTTCCACGAAGTTGAATGTATACGTTGGTGGTTTGCGTCTCACTGTTTACCAACCTGTTGATTCGCGTAATTTCTCCTTCCCATATTAGTGAATTATTATCAGTAGAAGTGACATCCACTTTTTGGCCGATTTTTAAGAGGTTAATCATACTGGCACTTACAGGGGCTTCAATTTCAAAAACCGATGGTTGAATAAATTCACCCAATTTTTGCCCCGGTCTTATTAGAGAACCCGGTGTAACCAAAGCCTCTACCAAAACGCCATCAAAAGGTGCCGTAATATTGTATTTGGCCAGTGTCAGCTCCATGTTTCTAACCGTATAATAGGTAGCATATATATTCCGTCCGGTAACAAACATTTTTTCCTTTTCAGAGCCAACTTCTGGCAAAGGTGGCAAAGGCTGACTAACATCGATCTTGGAAAGAAAGTCGCTCCATTTAGAAAATGAGGAAGCATAATCCAAACGTATATCTGCCAAGGCTGCCGTTACTAAATTTTGAAGGCTACTTTTTTGTGACATCAATCCAGCGCGATAAACGTCAGATTCTACAGCGACAAGTGAACTTCCTTTTTTGTATAAAGACCCTTCTTTAAAACTGCCAACAGGTGAAGTCATGATGCCTTGTACTTCCGCATAGAGTTCCACTCTATTTTTGGCCTCCAAGCTACCTGTAGCAGTTATTTCTACAGGTAATGTGGCATTTTTTATAGTTTCTGTAAACACCGTTGCGGTGTAAATTCCCTTATTCTTTAAAGGTACTTTTTTACTATCCTTCAGGAGATTAGAAACAAAAAATCCAATAACCAAGATCAAAACACTAACGGCAATTATAATTATTTTTCTTTTCATACGTATTAGTTGCGATTGCAACCACTATTTAAATTTTCAATGTTGTCTTTTATTTTACTTAGGGTTTTTGCCGATTGTTCCAGGTCTTGTTCTGGTATGTTTTCCTGAACCTGTAAAACTAATTTTTTAAAGATAGGCAAGGTGCTTTGATATACCTTTTCACCATGCTTGGTAAGGTTCACCATATTAATCCTTTTGTCTGTAGCAGATGGTAATCTTGCTACCAGATTTTTCTTTTCCAAAGTATTGATAAACCTTGCTAATGAGGCCTTATCCCGTTCCGTAATAAAGGCCAAATCATTCTGTGGCAAAGGGCCATTTGTAGACAGGGCCTTCAGCACCAGCATCTGTTTTATGGTCAGGTCAATCCCCGCTTCTTTCAAGTTGTGGTTAATGTATATATCTACGCATTTTATGGTTTTTCCCAACCAAGGTAAAATGCCATATTCCGTAATGTATACCTTGCAATCATTTTCCATTTTATAAGAATTTGCTGCAAAGGTAAAAAAGATAGTTGCGCATGCAACTAATTAAATGTTAAATTTATTTAAACCCGGATTATGTAATAGGATTCGCGATAGCCTGTCCCGTGTTTACGGGAAGTGTTGCAATCGCAAGAAAATCGGTCGTTTATAGATTTTAGCATAGCACTGCAATGGTGAAATTGAAAACAGCAACGAAGTGGCTGATTTTGAAGCGATTTTAGCACGTAACAGATTATCTATTGCATATTTCGGGTTAAAGCTATTTCAAAAAAAGATGCATTTCCCCTGATTGTGTCATAGTCTTAGTAGTACCCATTCCTACCCATTCCTGACATTTATTCGCCAGCCCTCCTCTTTTTTAGTAGAAGGGATGTAAGCACAAAAAATTAAAGCCATTTGGAGATTAAGACGCAGTGAAACCTTCACTGCTCACAAGCCGCGGTAAAAGCCTGCAGAAAAAACTTCATGATTTAGTGAGGTATTATTGTACGATTGATTTTATGCGCTGTTTTTGAAGCCAACTGTAAATAAGGGAATTTCCAGTCTATGGATTAAAAATTCATTTTATGCTCACTTGCCTTGATCATAATGAAAAGCCCATAAGCCAACATACCGAATGCAATAATTCCCAATACGATTGCTCCAAATTCATCTTGGATAAAATTAAAAGCGTCTTCTGTTCCTCCAGATTTTGAGGCATCGTAGGTAATGGCTGCCCTAACTGTGAGATAAGCGATAATTCCAACCACCAAACCACGAGCTGTATACCCCACACGACCGGAATAAATCATCAATTGCTGTGTTTTATTATTCATCCCAGCCTCTTTTATTTTGATCTTGAAATTCCCAGAATAGGCGATGAACATTTGATAGATGGCCTTCCCCAGGAAAATAAGTGCAACTGCAGCTACCATCCATCGGCCATACTCCTGATTTAAAAGCTTCTGGATCATCGATTCTTTTCCGCCACCGCTACCGCCACCACCTGCACCAATAAGTAACTGTACCGCACTGTAAATGATAAAGAGATAAAAAAATCCACTAGAAAAATAACTTAATCTTCGTCTCAAGCCCTTCCTATCCAAACCATTGTCCTCTGGATCCATAAATGTTTGGTACATTCTCCAAAAAACATATCCTGCCAAGCCTATTACTACTAGCCAAAGCATTACCTGACCAAAGGGTTGGCCAAGTAAAAATTGAAAAGCACCTTTACTCCCCGTCTTTTTACCACCACTTCCCAAAGCGGCCCATGCGGTTAACCCGCCTATAAGAAGGTATACTACCCCTTTGGTCCCTATGCCCAAACGGGCTATCATTTTCTTCTTTTTTTTACTTGGATTCAAATCTGACTTTTCCATATATAAATTGATGTATTCTGAAAAAGCCAAATATGATGCCAAATAGGTGTGTTATTTTTTTCACTGCAATAAATGGATGGAACAAATCACAATTTTTGGTAGGAAATTTACGGCAAAATGCCTCTGTTTATATAATGCTCCTTAGTCAATAAGACATTAAAATCAGACTGTTGGGTAGGTAGAAGGTCTGGTTAATTTTGCTCTTCCTTATTAGCTGTAGGAGCTACTTCCAGTTGGGGCATAGATTGATACCATGTCAATACCTTTTCCTTCAAAGCATTGGTTTTCTCAACATTCTGCCTTGCAAGGTTTTGTTGTTCTTCTGGGTCAAGGACAATATTGTACAATTCGGGTCTTCCTCCATCATAATCGCATAATAGTTTCCATTCCCCATCACGCACAGCCAAATCAGGAAGGTTTTCGAATCCATAATAACTCTTTCTATCAGGAGGCCGGCTGTAGAATATTGGGGCTTGTCTGGACATACTGGATTGCCCGAGTACTGTTTCCATTACATTTTCACCATCAGAGATGGTCTTTTCGGAAGGTTTTGTTCCTGTAAATTCAAGCAAAGAAGGCATTAAATCAATGGCAGAAAAAACCGATTCCTTATTTCGGGATCCTTTTACTCTTTCATCAATAAATCCCGCTCCCCACACCACCAAAGAAGACCGGATTCCTCCCTCATACAAATGTGTTTTATAGCCTTTCAATTTCCCTGCACTCCCAGCTCCCATTTCAGGGCCATTGTCAGAACAGATTAAAATCAATGTATTCTCACGCAGCTTATCGTTGCTCTGAATGAAATCGAAAAGCTTACCAAATTGTTTGTCCATGGCTTCCAGCACTGCAAGGTACAATCCTCTTTTCCCAGCTTCTTTTGCAAGGCCATACTCTTCAAAGGGTGGCCAAAATGGACTATGCACATCGTCAGGCCATATATTTACATAAAACGGTTTTTCATCTTTCTCCGCTTTGCCTATAAATTGGATGGCCTCATCAATGAATCCAGTGGTTATTTCCGAGCGCTGCATCCAGATAAAAGGCTCACCGAGAATTTCTGCATCTTCCCAAATGCGTCCTACTTTTCCGGTTTCGTCTGTTGTTAGGGGAAGTAATTTGGCCCCCATTCCCTCGAAATTGGTCAATGATTCATCAAAACCATATTCGGTAATTGCAGGCGCCTCAGTAACATCTCGCTGCCCTCCCATGTGCCATTTTCCAAAATGCCCCGTTGCATAGCCCGCCTCATTAAGGCTTCTCGCAAGCATTGGTGCTGAGGGATCCAGCCAGTTTGCCATTCCACGTTCGCTGTTCCTTGCCCGATAGGCCAGGTAAGAAGTGATGTGCCAGCGTTGAGGATATGTTCCTGTAGAAATGGCTACCCTTGAAGGAGAGCAAATTGGGGAATTAACGTAAAACTGTTCGAAACTGATCCCTTCAGAGGCCAACCTATCGATATTTGGCGTTTGAGCGTCGGTATTTCCAAAACTAGAAAAATCAGCCCAGCCCATGTCATCTATAAATATTAGGATAATATTGGGTTTCTGGATCTCATTTGGTATTGGTGAACATCCTGCAAGATGGAGGACACCTAAAATAATCACTAGATACAGTATTTTTTTCATGTAAAATATTCTGGTTATAAAATTAGTTTGTTCTATCCAAATTGTGAATGCTTATTTAACTGCTTTTATATTTTTTATTGGTATTGAGGCCAGGCCCTGTAGGCCATGATGCCACCTGTGACCAATAAAATCACCTGTAGAAACAGACTTGGCGCTGTTTCCAGATGTCGGCCAATGACAAAAAGCAAAAAAACCATTGAAAAGAAAGCAAGTAAGCCAGTCACTTCTTTTTCCTTTTCACCGACCTTTCTATTGTAAAAAATCTTCGCCATCAAGCCTCCATAAAGGAAGGTAAACCAGATCAACCGATGTCGGAGGTTTTTGACCACATAGCTGAAGGTGGGATAATCTTTTCCTTCCAATGTAACGAGCACAATATCGATAAGCAACATCAGGCCCAACATAACTGCCACTACAATTTTGATGGTTCGGATTTCAGACAAATGCCTTTTTAAGAATTTATTTAGTTTGTTCATGGCCTTACAATATAATTCATAGACCAAAAAAAGTGGCCAAATAAAACGCCAGCAATTAGAATAGAAGTAAGAAAGGCTTTGGTTTTTATAAAGGGTACTTTAAAACCGATTAAAACCATGATTAGGGTCAGACCAAAAATAATCAAAACCGGAAACATGCCATTTGACATTTTAAAAGCATCATTTGTGGTACCTAGGAACAGGTGCCCAGCTATCGCTCCCAAGGCAAATGGAATAAAAAAAGACTTACCCTTTGACCATTCGAGTAATAAAATATTGGAGGTGTCATTGTCCACATTATTGAGCATAAGCAGGATTTCTATGATAAAGTAAGCCGCAGCCAAACTTATCATAATACTGACAACCACTGTATATCCTGTACCTTCCATGTCTATTTAGAAAATGAATATTAATTTAGGTCATTTTTAGACAAAATGAAATAGAATTACAGTTTATTTTAACCAAATAAGATATGGCAGTTGCAGGTTTTCAGGTTTAGTGAAGTTATAAATTTCAGTATAAAACCAATGCTTTTTCATTCAAATTTAAAACGCTACCTGCATTGAATTTTTCAACCCAGTCGATGCTAAATACTAAGTAAAGGCAGGGATTTAAAAGAGAAACAACTGTTCAGGATAATCAAATCTTGCTGGAGCAGACAATTCGGATTATATTTATACCTGAAAAATTAAGTCTACAATATGAAACAAATCATTTATTCCTTGGTGGCTTTGATAGCCTTCAATGCTTGCGAAAGCAAAAAAACAACCGAAAGCGAAAGTAAAGTTCAAGAAGAAGACTGGATAGTCCTTTTTGATGGTACTACTACAGAGGGCTGGAGAGCCTACAACGGCGATGAACTCCCTCCTGGCTGGGTGATCAAAGACGGGGAACTAACCTATGATACCGAAATGGGTTTAGAACAAGACTACACTGGTGGAAAAGACATTATTTACGGTGCAGAAGAGTTTGAGAACTTTGAATTGTACTTAGAATGGAAATTACCTAAAGGTGGTAACAGTGGCATATTCTATCACATACCTGAAGTAAAAGAAAGTTCTGGACCTTCAGGATTGGCACCGGAATATCAACTTATTGATGACGAAAATTATGCTTCCATACATGATTTGACTGCCTACAATAAAAAAATGGGCGAAACTGAAAATTTGGACCAACTGCAAGATTGGCAAAAAACTGCTTCTGATTATGCAATGTATCCTGCTGATCAATCCCAAGTAGAATTAAACCCTGTAGGTGAATGGAACAGCTCCAAAATAGTATATACACCCGAAAAAGTAGAATATTGGCTTAACGGAAAGGTCGTGGTTTCATTTGTCCCTGGGTCTGAAGATTGGGAAACAAGGAAAAACTCTGGTAAATGGAGCGGTGCACCCGATTATGCGAAAGCCAAAAAAGGATACATTGGCCTTCAGGATCACGCAAGTCCGATATGGTTTAGAAATATTAAAATCAAAAAATTATGAATCAGAAAATAATTAATAGAAGAGATTTATTGAAAAGTGGAGCTACCGTGGCTATCGCATCTATGCTCCCTTCATGGGCATGGGCTAATAGTGAAAATGGTCGCCTAAGAACTGCACACGTGGGATTGGGTGGTATGGGTAAAGCCGACTTGGATGCAATTTCTTCTCACGAGAAAGTGGACGTTGTGGCTCTTTGCGATGTTGATGCAAAAATGCTTGCACCATTAAAGAAAGACTATCCCAAGGCCAAGTTCTATTCTGATTACAGGACAATGATGAAAGAAATGGCGGACGATATCGATGCCGTGGTTGTTTCTACCCCTGATCATACCCACGCTCCAGCTTCCATGTTGGCGATGGACCATGGTAAGGCTGTTTACTGTCAAAAACCGCTTACCCATCATGTGTCTGAGGCGAGAGCCATGAATAAAAAGGCAGCAGAAAAGAAATTGGTAACCCAAATGGGGATCCAGGTGCACTCTTTTTATGACTACAAACTGGCTACGCTATTGATACAATCAGGTATCATTGGTAAAGTGAAAGAAGTAAGGGCCTGGTCCCCTAAAAACTGGGGAACAGACGATCCAATGCCAAAAGGAGCTGACCCAGTACCAGAAGGTCTTGACTGGAACTTATGGCTAGGTACTGCGGCTGACAGGCCTTATAAAGAAGGACTATACCATCCTGGCAACTGGCGTAAAGTACTGGACTTTGGATGCGGAACTTTAGGCGACATGGGTGTTCATATTTTTGACACACCTTACAATGCCTTAGCGCTGGATGTACCAAAAACCATCAAAAACGAATGCAGAAAGCCTACAGGTTTTGGCTTTCCAGAAGAGAATACAGTCACCTACGAATTCCCAGGAACGAAGTACACCACCAAAAATTTTAAATGGGTATGGTATGACGGCGTAAACGCACCGGGAAAAGATAAAAATCTCCAGCTTCCCAATAATGATAAGCTACCTGAACAGGGAGCCATGTTTGTGGGTGAAAAAGGCAATTTATTATTGCCTCACTTTATGCAATTACCAAAACACATTGTAGATGGCAAGTATGTAGAACTAGACCTCACTAAGCTTAAAAAGTCAGGCAAAATAGGTGATGTAATTAGGGATTATGAAGTGGAAGGCAAACGCCATTACCACCAATTTGTAGATGCTTGTTTAGGAAAAGACGAATGTTCTGCTCCTTTCTCCTACGCTTCCAGGTTAACGGAAACGATACTATTGGGCGTAATAGCAGGAAGGTTCCCAAATAAAACCTTGCACTGGGACAATGCTACGGCACGTTTTGAAGAAGACGAAGCCAACCAATTCCTGGATGGCACCTATAGGGCATTTTAATAATTGTTGAAAAGCGGTTAAAGTAATTAATTAAAGCCGTTCCGGAAAAATAGGCTAACGCTCAGTTTTCCTGAACGGCTTTTTTATAACACCGGACTAATTTTGACTAAGCGCTGAAAAGGTCTCAAATATTAACATCACTGCTCAATAGTTACCCAGAACTCTGAGTGGGCCATGAGCATGGTCCCTGAGCCTGTCGAAGGGTCATTGAGTTGAACTCTACCCATATTTTTTTTAGGTTTTGTTGTAGTTATTTTTTCCTTTTTATTGTCCAAATTCTCGAGCTCAATTTTGATATTTCGAATTGTGATCCATGTATGCTCATAATGAACGAGTCATTCTGAGTCCATTTGTCTAATTTGACATTTGAAACTTCACCAATTATACCAAATTTATAGAAAACTTCCATGTCTAACTTTTTTCTCCATGCTAGTTTTTTCGAGCCACCTTCCATCCCATAAATCACCTTTTCAAGGTAGACTTGGTCGTAAATTTCATCTGTTGTCCGTATAAAGCGATAGGCAAAGTCATATTCTTCATCTTCATTGTAAAAATATTGACTTTCCTGAAGGTAAGTCAATTCGAGATAGATGTCCTTGGTCGTTAGTTCAGGTTGAGTATTTAATGACTGTGTCCAAGCATTCGTAGCAACGGATAACACAATCAGAAATAAGAGAATTCTTTTCATTTGGTTAATTTACCATAACATCTGTATATCCCCATATTAATCTTAATTCCCAGTACTCTGAGTGGTCCCTGAGCCTGCCGAAGGATGGCGAAGGCCCAGCCGTCAGAAAGATTGGTTATTGTAGGGCGTTAATCTATATAATATATTTGTTTTGCTATTATGGAGTCAATATTTTGTGCTATCCATGAGCGTCGTTGAGTAATTGAATATTTATTCAATAGAGAGTCAAATCTATTATTCCGAATTATCGATTCTCCTAATAATGAGTAATACAGGAACTCCTCATTATTTGTCAGTATTAGAGTTTCTAGCTCATCGGCACACCTGTCTTTTACTAGATTAAATATATGCAATGCTTTAGTTTTTTGACCAAGATTAAAATTGATAAATCCAAGCTTTAACAGTAAGTCAGTTCTTGACGTGTCTTTTTTATAAAGCTTTAAGGTATAGGCATGTAATTTTTCATAGTCTTTTTTGAGGGTCAAAAATGAAATTGAGTCAAGTTCAGCAAAGTGTTTATCTCTTCTTTGAGCATTAGCTTCAATTTCTTTATATTTCTTTTCCCATTTGAGTCTACTTTTAAAATAATATCCAATGTCATAAATTCTGTATAATGCGAATGCTCCAATCAATACAAGTAATATAATAGCAATCTTTTTCATGTTATTTTAATGTCCTTTAAGGTTCAAGGCGTTACGATGTCGGGGTTTATTGGGACTTAATTTCATTCGGTAAACTGAACTTCCTCCTTGCACAAAAGTGCATGCGAAGCACATCACCCCCGCTATCGAAAACCCTTTGTATCGGCTGTTCTTCAATCGCCTGTCATGTTTGTCGATAGTGTCATAATGTATATGCAAAAATGAAGATTCCAGTAACATAAGTCCAAAAAATTGAAAACAAAACATGAACTGTCGTTTCCAATGCTTTCCCTTTCCAAGTTTTTGATGAGAAACCAAAAAACTGGACGAGAAGTCTCAATAAAAAGAATATCCCAAGACCTAAAGAAACTCGTTTACCAAAAGTTGTGCTGATTAAGCCTGTCGCTGATGTCAGGCATAAAAGTCCTACAAGAAATAATGTTAATGCTATAAAGAAAGTATGAATATAAATCATTTCTCTATTCACTATACTTGTCCCCTTGCTGAACTTCGCTATGCTTATATCAGCCCGTTTAAGGTTGCCAACCTTTGAAACAAGAGACCTCCCACAGGCCAGTGATAAAACAGACTTGGATATTGTTTCCGAACCCTGTCCAACCATTTATAATCTTTTGTAAGGTTGTTTCTATACCTTTTGTAGCGATACCTTGCCCATCTTATAAACAGTTGCATAACGATTTTTTAGCCTATCGTTACTCTCGCCACACATATGAAAAGTTGGCGATTTCGAAGCACTAAACTTTCCGTTAAGCACAAAGTTTGACGCGAACCAAAACCCTTGAATTTATTACAATTTCGCCTATTTTTTAAATACATTGTTTTGTGCTGGCTTTATTACTTAATTCGTTTTCGGTTTATAATAAAGTAAGATTGTTCCACTTTTAAAAACTTTGCTTTTTGTCAGTTCGAGTTTTATATTATTTTGTAGATTGTCCAAAATAGCCACTCCTTTTTCAATGAATATTGGGTCTATCATAATTTGATATTCATCCACTAAATTCGCATTCGTAAGTTGTGCTAAAATCTTTCCGCTCCCTAAAAGTGTAATGTTCTTATTACTCGTTTTTTTTAATTCCGTTATTCTATCTATTAGGTTTTCGTTGATAATTTGAGTGTTTTTCCAATCAGTTGATTCTAATGTTTTAGAAACGACAATTTTTTCTGAATTATTCATTCCATCTGCAACTTCGGGAAAAGAGTCATAAGCCATTTGAGTTGGCCAAAAACTTTTCATCATTTCGTAGGTTACTCTGCCGAATAGAAGAGTGTCGTTCGATTTTAAGCTCTCAACTGAATATTGGGCCTCTTCTCCTCCGTGTTCGTGCCAATTTATATCCTCGTTAATTCCTTTATAAAATCCGTTTAAAGAAATGAATGTGAATGATGTCAATTTTGCCATAATTTTATTAATATCTTGTCTTTTTATTTTATACACCGTTAGCGGATCGTTTTCATCTTGTATTGATTTTCGCATGGAAAATTTCTATCCAATTACTCGAAACCGCATACTTGTAATTTGGGTCGTTGATATAATTTCTATCCGTTCAAGATCAATAGGTTGACAGCCAAATTGATCAATAAGTCTTAACCCATTCCCAAAAATGACAGGATAAACATGAAGGACCAATTCATCCACAAGACCTAACTCAAGACCTTGTTGAGCAATGCTATGCCCCAATATTGCAACATTTTTTGTTCCTGCTGCCTTCTTGGCTTTTTGAATTACTTTTTCTACTCCGCCAGTAACAAAGTTAAATGTCAATGGCCCTACAGAAAGTGGTTCACGGGCATTGTGGGTTACAACGAATTGTGGTATTTGTAGTCCCCCATACGGAAGAGCATCAGCTGTAACTTTGTTGTTTCTAAAGTCCTTGTTACCAAGAACTACAGCTCCTAACTCGCGCATAACTCGATTTCCCATATCATCAGAGTCGTCAGCCGCATGCTTGAAAATCCAATCCCAATCGTCTTCATTAGGTTTTGCAATAAATCCGTCAAGTGACATTGTTAGGTGTATTAACACTTTTCCCATAAAATTTAATTTTTCAATTTCCCATAACTCTTATTGTCATCTATTACCTTTTTTATTTTGATTGAATACAATAAGAGGTAACGGTTTTAATATTGTCCTGGTCATTAAATTCATAAACATCACATGCTGAAACAAACGAAATCCGTTTGCCATCCCTTAAAAACTCAGCTGTTCCATTAATTACAACTATATTTCCATCTGCAATGGTGTTGAGTGTTTTGAAGTCTGTCGTTACTGACTTGAAGTAGCTACCAACTTTCTCGCAATTATCAATAATGGCTTGTTTACCTATAAATTTGTCTTCTTCGATTACAATCCATTCTGCATTTTCAGCTATAAAATCGTAGGTCTTTACAAATTCCCCGTTGGAGAATGCCCTTGCAATTTCTGATTTTGTCATTTTAATAAACTTAAATATTTGTGTCTATTCTCATAAATCATCCAAAGTAGAATTGTTCAAATTATCGCAGCAATAATTAAGCCTTCGGGAGCTACAAAAATATGCGTAAGTAATATCCCAACCATGACAGGGAAAATAACCAAAGCTCCTAAGCCTCTTGTTAAAGGAAATAAAATTAATATACCACCTACAAGCTCTGCAAATCCGACCAAAGGCATGAGCCAGGCAATTTCCATAAAGGCTAAATTGTCTTTAACCAAGGCTTCTGGTAAATCGGGCGGAATGGGCATGTAATGGAAAAATTTATCCAGACCACCGTTGATTAGTAAAAGTCCCAAAAGAATAGACAATACGTTTAAAATTTCTTTTTCATAGTCATTCTTTGTTTTGATAATTAATCATCCAATTGATACCAAACTTGTCTGTAAAACTTCCGTAGTACGCTCCCCAAAACGTATCTTCAATAGGCATTTCAATTTGTCCACCTTCTGAAAGTGCATCAAAAAGACGTTTTGCCTCTTCACGAGAGTCCGGTTCTAGATTAATATGCATATTGTTTCCCTTTGTTAATGTGAATCCCATTTCTTTTGGTGCGTCAGTCCCCATTAATATATGCCCACCAACTATTGGCAATTCAACGTGCAACACCATTTTTTTAACCGATTCAGCCATGGGTGGTTGATTTGAGTCTGCAGGTACTTCGTCAAAACGTTTGATACCATTAATAAAATCTGTTTTAAAAACTGATTTGTAGAAATTGAATGCTTCTTCAGTGTTACCCTGAAAATTTACATAAGTTGATACTCTTGCCATATTGTTTGATTTGTTTTGCTTGCGAAGTTTGAATTGTGCTTCAATGTACTGGTCAAGATTTTCCATAGCCATGGTGAAACCTTCTTTAAAGCCCATTTGGATAATCTTTTCTAAGTCTGAAAGGCTCTCGTATTTGGCGGTAATGGTTACTAGTGTTTTTTCTCCATTTTCATTGAACTCGTTTGTCCATTGTGTGCGGGGCATAGCTTGGTTAATTACTCCCTTTTCATCACAGAATGCGTCCAAACCCGAAAACATTTTTTGATGTGCAATTTTGATGTAATCGTTTTTACACCAATGACATTCTTGTGGGTTTTTACTTTCGGCATTGAACATTTCATAAAGCCACATTCCGCCTTCGCGAAAATCCATTGATTTCGTTCTTGTTTTATAGGGTTTAGGTGCCCACCATAGGTCAAGAATTTCGGGATTTGTCCAAGCTTCCCAAACCAATTCAAGGTTTGCGGCAAATTCGCGTTCTACATTAACAGTGTTGTTTTCTTTATTGACTATGAAGTCAAATTTTAAGTTTGGGTTCATTTTCCTTTTGATTTTAATTGTTCTAATACGGTATCCAATTGGTCAAAGCGTTTTGCCATTAGCATTTTAAATTGTTCCAGCCATTTTTCCACGTCTTTCATTTTATCGGCATTTAGGTGATAATGAATTTCTCTGCCTTGTTGCTCCTGAGTAAGTATTTCACACTCTGTAAGTATTCGCAAATGTTTTGAAACAGCTTGCCTACTTGAATCAAAATGATCGGCTATGGCATTTGGTGTCAAAGCACCAACAGCCAAAAGCATAATAATGGCTCGTCTTGTTGGGTCTGCAATTGCTTGAAAAACGTCTCTACGCATATATTATATGGGTTTATAGACCATTACAACAATGCCGCAATCAAACTTTTGTACCTCATCAAGATTAAATTTTTGCATTTCGGACAACTCTTTAAAAATGGGCATTCCGTTTCCAATAGCAGCGGGGTTTACAAATAAATGTAATTCATCAATGAGTTTGTTTTTAATAAGTGAGGAAACAAACTCACCACCACCATAAGCAATAATGTCTTTTCCTGGCATATTCTTTAAATTGGTAATTTCTTCGACCAAGTCGCCCTTTGAAATTTCAGTATTTTCCCAAATTGATTTGTCAAGTGTTTTGGTAAATACAATTTTTTGTGTGGTAGCATACTTAACACCGCCTTCGTATTCAGGGTTGCTAGGGTCTTTGGCAACATTTGCCCAATGCGGAATAAAACCTTCTGCTAATTTTCTGCCTAAAACAATTGTATCCACAGGTTCAGTAATCTCTCGTACATAGTTTAAAATGTCTTCTGTCCAGGGAAATTTCATCCAATCCATTTCTCCGTTTTGACCTGAAATAAAACCGTCTATGGTCATTTGGACTTGTAATTTTAATTTTCTCATATTCTATTTTAATTAAATCATGAAACCAATCAGTTGCAAATATATATGCAATCAATCGGTTTCTCAAATATTTTATTAAAAAAATGAATTATGTTGTGGATTTAGGATTTGAAAGGTGTCGGTTTTCAGTGACCGCTAACAACGGGCATCTATTGTTTAAAGACTATATAAAGACATGGCCGTTAACGCTTAGGTTTTTATGTTGGTTTAGAA
>TARA_R110002124_G_scaffold691_7_pt1 | contig 19251 bp, 23 predicted proteins | sample TARA_R110002124 | Tara Oceans TARA_R110002124 (sample SAMEA4397445) | marine metagenome | biome: Polar Biome; feature: [SRF] surface water layer (ENVO:00010504); material: water (ENVO:00002006), including particulate matter (ENVO:01000060) such as... | depth 5 m | reverse complement strand
GCCGACGAGTATTCGTCCTGGGGGCGCACAAAAAATAGACTTCAACCTACCCTGCCCCTTTCGGTTCCCGATGTTCTGAAGGTTAGGCCCTGAGCTTGAGAGACGGCCAACGCTGGTGACATGGGCATTCCATGTGGACCTGACACGACCATCCTCATGAACCAGCCCCTTGTCAGGGTCTATGTGCCTACGTCTAAGAGGAATCAGAACAGTACCCAGGATCTTGTTTCTTTCACGCCGGTAAAGTCTAAGCTCCTTCAAGAAGAATTCTTGGCGCTCGGTTAGTTGTCCCGATGCAAGGTGGCCACGGATCACAGCGTCACCTGTGCCTGGCGCCCCGGTCTCCGTATAGAATTCATTGGTGCTCATCGAAGCGGGAATACCGAGGCTCCACTCATCGTACAGAAGCTTTCGGATTTGATCGACGCTGCCTGGATTGAAGTCGCCACCCACGTACGACTTCAATTCTTTGCGCCGCTTCTTAACGGAGATTTCATACTCGCACTCCAGCGACCCGCGAAGCTCTTGGTCAATCCAAACACCTGACTTGTGCATTCCGACACACATCTCCTGTGTCGCGTGGTCAACTTCATTTAGGTTCCACGGACGAGAGCCTGTCCAAGACGCTGGTTTTAGCTCAGGTGTAATGGGGCGAAAAGCTCCCATCGCCGTCGCGGCGTCAACCAGCGGCACCGTAATCCGAGCGTTCACCACAGTGTCGATAATGTTGTATCGAAGAAGCTCCGTGTCGTCCTGGCTACCTGTAGATATCTTGGTACCTTTCTCCGTCGTCTCCCATCGCTCAACGTCCGTGAGTATGGAACCGATGGTCTTCAAGCCCTTGGGGAGGTCCGGTGACCGGAACCTTGCGTGGAAGAGTGTGTCCACCAGTGGTGCGGGTGTGACGCCAAGCTGCGTCTCAACAACCATGCGGTCATAGTAGCCAGCATTATGACCGACCCAGACACGGCCATCGGTGAGGGCAGCGCATAAGATTTCGCGGAGTCTACGTTCCTGCTCTTGTGAGTGGATACGGGTGACGCCATCAGTTGAGAGCAGTCCAACACCTACGGCGCGGCAGTTCTGGTGGGGAGTGGTGCGTGCAGCCTTCCCGTTAATATCGAGGTCGGGAATAGCAATGGCGATAGTGCGTAGCTTGCACTCGAGCGGTTCGATACCATCAGTCTCAACGTCGTAGACCCAGAAGGGCGCAGGCTGAGCCAGAAAGTCTTCGAGTTCCTCGGGGGTTGGGTTCAGTATGGAGTCGGGCTTCGTCCACCGAAGAGTATCGCTGAACCAGCGCATCGCTTTAGACACGTCTGCCTCGATGACGGGTCTCCAGTTCGGGGCCCTTGTCACGTAGTGTGGGCTGAATGTCGCCAACATCTTCTTATCTGTTGGTTCAAGACTCCAAAGCCAGTTGTCATCGATGTACATGGGTCCACCACGCAAACCATGGATGCCGCCCGACTGACCTGACAAGACTCGTGTTGCAGTCTTACCTAAGGCTATGAAGTTATCGTACTTCTCAAGCACACTATCAAGCCTTGGTCTGCAGCAGTCTGCTGGGTGCGGAGCAGGATCTTTACCTTGACTGACGCGCCTCTTGTTCAATCGGTCCAGAGATTTCTCCATCCGATTCCAAGCACCACCTTCTTTGCCTGATGGCTTACACGCAATCACATTATCAAGGTCAACCTGTGACCTGTTCATGCCCGTAGCCGCTAAGAACCGAGACCACTCACCAGCAGCCGAACCCATGAGGGGTCTACCGTGGTTGATATCTTCCGCCCTGGGAGCTTCACCTAAAGCCAATATCTTAGCTCCAGGGTGAAACTCCCCCATGACGGGGCGCCACTCATCTTTTTGCAGTTCTCCGTTAGGTCCGAGTGGACACTCATCACAACGGGCACCGCACTGTTTTGGATTAGTACTTGCGGACATCACACAACGACAAGCTTGTCCATGACTTCGTTGTAGGAGCCCACCACCCTAACGTCTTTCATCATCAGGCCGTCATGAGTCTTACCCGACACGACGATGATGGTGTTTGGCACATGGACACCAAGCTGATCGCCACTAGCTTGCTCGCCTGGATAGACGTACACGATGTGATCGTCATTTATACCGATAGGGTTAGACTGCCCCCCGCCGATTGTTTTGAATTCGTGAAACATTTTCTCTCCGGTTTAAAAAATTAAAAAATAAGGCATCTATCTCGACCACCCACATGCCTTCCTGCTGGGCCCCAGGGGGTACAGGCCCCCCTTGGTCTATTCGACTTAGCTCACAATACCTTGTGCGGTGCTCGCGGGAGGTGGCAAAGAGACTCCAGCGGACGGCACAGGGGCACCGTTAGACACCGCAGGCTTTGCTGCAGCCGAGGGGGCGGGGGTAGAAGCACCCTTAAGCGCAGCAAACTGCTTCGGGTTCAACCACTTACCGATCTCGTTGTAAGAACCTTGGACACCCTTCTGACCAGGAATGAACTCGATATGGGCTTTACGTCCACCGTTCTGCTCAGTCAAAAACCAGTTGGTGTTAATCTCAGCAGCGCCTTCGATGTCCGAAGCCGAGTACCCAAGGGACTCCAAGATCGAACGCAGAACAGCCATTCGACCCCGTAGTTGCTTATCTGTAAGGTCCGTAAGCATCGCACCCGTTTCGTCGAAAGGTACGCTCAAGAAAGAGAACATCTTAAACCCGTTCTCAAATTGAACGTGAACACGACGAGTCGTAGCCTTGTCCGTCGGTGCTCGCTCGAGAGTTACGATGCTGACTTCATAAAACCCTGCTTCGGGTACAGAAGACCCGAGAGCGCTGATTCCTTGAAAGGCATTACCTGATACTTTGATAGCCATGATGGCTCCTTTTGTTGTTATTTAATTGGTGGTGGGGGTGGAAGATTCGGAGACGAATTACTCTGAGCTTCCTCGTTAGAAAAGTCAAACATAGATTGGGTTGCTTGTTGCGCTAAGATGCCCCGAGCAATGCCGTCTTGACATGCCCAGCGAAGATGCAACTTGTTGTCAGTCCGACCCGACACGGCTGACTTAATCGCTTCGGATACAGCAGCCCCGGACATAATATCATCCGACACAGACTGAGCAACCTCATCTTGCCACTCAAGACCTTCAAGGCGGCTCAATCGGTAGTTGCTTTGGCTTGCGCGTAGAATCTCTCGAATATTTCCGGGGGTCTTCGCGGAGCACGTTCCTGTGCGGTCACCCGTCACCCACTCTGGGTTTGTCGGATCACAGTAGTAGATACTGGGAAACCACGGGTCAGGATAAGTAGGGTCAACCATTGCACGAACGTTGATGTCGCACCAAGCCGGTAGCGTCTCTACTTGATTACGAGAAGGGACATCGGGACCGCCAGGGCAGAATCGACCCTCTACGTTTGTTCCCGGCATCCTCTCGTGAAAGTTCATAAGAAGATGGACGCCCAAGTATCGGGAAGTGTGGGCTACTTCCAGGAGATGCTGGTTAAGCTGTTGGTAGGGATAGAAGCGGTCCTTCTTACCACTACGACCTGAAGGCGCAGACTCAGCCCATTCAAGCATTGAGCGCTGACATAGGTGGCTAATGTCATCTACCACCAAGGCATCGTGCTCGGCTTTGTGACTTATCTCGGCAAAGCTTTTCAGCATGCTAACTAAGTCAGTCAGATTCTTCGGTGAGTCTCTATGTACCGACGGCGTAAACCCCAGTTCATTTTGAGCCACCAGCGTGATGGCTGACGGCACACCAAGGAACAACGCCCGTGGAAACGCTGCCAACGCGTCACTTGTCTTCTTTTGCTTTGGCTTCCCGTAAACAGTAATCATTACGGTTGGCGGTGATTCATTCTCACTCATAATCTCTCCTAAATAGTTTTGGCTGCAGCGCCGTAGAAACAAAATTTCATCCCCGGACAAGGGCCGTATCGTCCAATACACGAAGCTTCATGCTGAACTTTAGGCCAATCCCAGAACGTTGGTGAGTCCAACTCAAGACGGGCCAGCCGATGTTCTTCTCGCCACAGCATCTCAGCGTAATGCGCGTCTCGATGTGGTGTCGCGGGAACCATTGGTCGAGCCACACGCCAAGGCTTCTGCGTCTGAATCAGATTCAAACCCAGGCCACCGAAGTCACTACCGTACATCTGCTTACCCATGATTCGGAATGCCGCAAAGCCACCATCAATGGCGTAGCCATCAACGCTCTTGTTTGCTTGCACCCGAGCCTGGTGCTTATGGTCCCATATAAACGTTCGACCCCCGCGCTCTTTTGTAACCATATCAAGTCGGCGCGTTAACACTAAAGCTGCCCCCGAATCAGGGTGACCAGGGCAGTTAAGCGCCGTCGGAATAATGACGCCGCCATCCCACGCCTTTACCTTTGCTGCCCGACGGTTGAAATTTGCGTCCTCTGCATGTACAACCCATAAACCCCAGTCATTATCTTTTGTTCCGAGTACAGCGGTAACCGGGTACTCAACCTTAATGACATTTCCTGGAGGCTCTGGATGTGTCGCCATGTACCGCCTAAAGGTCTCAAGCATACGATCAAGGTGCTCATGCCCACCATTGGTGTCGCACCACACCTGTACGGCTTCTTCCGGGTCAAGAAAGACGTCGGGGTCATCGTGCCATGTCTCGTCAACCCACACGCCTTCAGCGGAGGGTGCCCCCCAGATTGCGTGCTGATGCGCTTGGAGGATGTGGCCCATGCTGCCTCGAGTCAAAGCGTCTGCGGGAATCATCGTAAGGTTTAGTCGTTGACCGTAGGCAAACAACTGAGGGCACCGGGAGAAGGTTCCGATACGTGACCACCCACGGGATGACCTGCCTGCGTCGATAAGAATCTTTCTCACGCTACCTCCAACTTACTAATAATGCTGCTCACAAGAGCCTCTTCGTCTTCCATTCCCAAGAGCTTGTCTCCCAATCCGTCAAGCTCATCGGCCTTCAAAAAGGATTCAATAGGGCCAAACTTGTCCACAAGAATCTGAACTACACGCTCGTCATAGGTGCCTTGAGCGACCACAACTTTGAGCAGCGTGGGGCTACCGCCCAAGCGGTCGAACCGGCCCTTCCACTGTACGAAGTCGCCAGGTTTCCAGGGAAGCATGGCAAATATAGCCAGGTTCGCAGTCTGCATTCCATCAACACCTGTACCCACACTCTGACCCGTGGCTACCAAACAACATGCTGTGTCACTGTTGCGGAAGGTATCAATCATCTCGTCGCGCTCTGACTCTGCTACGCCGCCATGAGCCATCCACACGGGCACGTCTTTCTGTGCCTCATCGCCCTTACTTAGTTGCTGGCGTAGTTGATGAGCCCACAACTCCGTCTCTCTTCTACGAGCGGTGAAGATCACCACCTTACCCCCGCCCTTGAGACCCTCAATAGCTTCCTCAATCACGTACCGGCGCTTACGGCTGCACGCTTCGGCTAATCTGGCCTCAACGACACGTTCTTTCCCGTCAGCTTGCGCACCGGCCTCACGATTCATTTGACGCACGGCCTGAGTAAACGTCTGCTCGTCGCTGAACCTGTCAGCACGATTAAGTTCTGTGTTCGTCAAGTAATCTACCTGAACTCGCGTACTTGGTAGGCTTGAATGTGACTCACTGTACGGAACCTCATGAACGAAAAAAGAACAGCGAGCTTTTAGTTCTGGAATGTTTGAGTATCCAGTATCGTCTAAACCCCCGAACGATCCGGGACGGGCAGCGCAGTACCGGTGAGCAAAGTTAGAGTAGCTGTGCGAGAACCCGCCTGGTGCGAGCAAATCAAGCTGAGACCAAAGCCGTCGCGGCCTACCGTCATCAAGAGGGGTGGCTGTCAGGCCAATACGAAGCTGAACACCCTTAATCCGAGACACTTCCATCACAGCAACGGCGCGAGCGTGGCGATTGACTTGAGAGTTGGGGTTGTTGCTGGCAGACGTCTTTCGTTTCTCGAACCGGACGGTTCCGTCGACATTATGTATGGCACGCCAGCGTTTACTGTTGCCGTGTGTGTGGATTTCGTCGAATATCAGAATTGGTGGCCCGATTTCGCGGATCAGGTCCACGTTGTCCGCGATTGACTCGGCACCCACGATAACAAACCTTCTTTGTCCCTTTTCGCGGCACTCATGCGTGTAATCTTCGAATGTCTGGTCCTTCTTCCGCACATCTGCCTGGGGCTTTACCCGAAACGGCACAATGGTGGAGTATTCCTGCACCTGACTCCACCAAACGTGGCGAGCTTTGGCGGGGCAGACAACAACCACGTCACCTTCGCGGCACAGCGCGGCCATGATAGTGCCGAGGGTCTTCCCTGACCCGCACGCCCATACATTCATGACATAAGGACGAGTGTTCGCCCATGCAGCACCCATTAGCTGGTACGGCGTAGCTATATCCGCGACGTAGCCCTTAATTTGCCGTTCTTGAATCGCTTTGTGAAGCAACTCTTGACCTTTAGTGCGTAGCTCTTCTCGGGGCTCAGCCTCATTCGACCAAGGGGTTGAAATTTGTCCCGTCGTAGCGCGACACCAAAAGTGTACACCCGCAGAATTGAGCGCGGACTCGACTAACCATGCCGCATGAAGCGGTGCTTTTATTAACCACTCATCCCGCTCCCCGAGATATTCGGGGTTAGCGTTTTTTAGCCTTACTTTTCGCGTGTAAAAGGAACTTACGTAAACCATGCAACCAGGAATCAAAGATTCAACTTGGTTCATAGTTTCTACGTCGGACTGAAATGTTCTAAATTCGTATTCGAGAGTTGGTTGGTCGTTCACTTGGACCTCTTTGACCCCACCTTATCGAAGCCTTACCGCTATGTCAATAGACTTATTTGATTTATCTCGTTAGACGTGCTACCGTTACGGTTAAGGGAGTGATCATGTCAATCGAAACATCGAATCAATTTTCGAAGGCTGTTGCGAAGTATCGAGACGCCAGGAATTGGTGTCAGGCGGACTTAGCTCGCGAGTCAGGCTTGACTCAAGCGGAGATCAGTCGTGTCGAGTCGGGTCAGAGGCTACCAACGATGCGAATCGTTAAGGGTTTGTCTGAAGCGTTTTCGTCTACAACGAAGAAAACTTTTAACGAACCTGTGCGCTACGAGTCTTGGGTGGCTTACTTAGTTGATTTAGGTGAGCGGGTACGTATGGATGCCCGCAGCGGCCCCGGTCGCTGGGCAAAACGGTGAATTTAGGTTTCGTGATGCGTTTAAGAACTCAACTAGATACTAGCAATGCTGCCGTGATTAATGGAGCCCAGCTAATCCTAGCTCTCGAAGACCTGGGATATGACGAAGTGGTCGTCGATTCAGTCGACGGGGGCTTTGCGTTGTTTATCGGCGGCGTTCAGATCGCCATTGGAATTGGTAGTGATCCCCTTGAGGCGTCAGAAGATTTACTCGATCGTGCTGCGGATTTATTCTATTACAGCACACCCGAGGCTTAAATTATTGATGGGGTGTAGTTCAATTGGCAGAACGCCTGGCTGTTAACCAGGAGGTTGGTGGTTCAAGTCCATTCGCCCCAGTTTTTTAGGAGAAGTAATGCCCTTATATATATTTGAGTGTAACGCCTGCGGCAGAGTAGCTGAAGTTCTGCAGAGATTTGCGGATAAATGGCCCGACTGCACAGAGTGTGAGAAGCAGATGAAAAAGAAGCCTGCGCTTACTAGCTTCAGCCTTAAGGGCGATGGCTGGGCCAAGGACAACTACGGTCTGAAGAATGGCTGAACATTCATTAGATGACATTGTCCATTCCATTCAGTCTGCTGTGCTTGCAGCTACTGACATAGCTGAGCGGCATGAGCTTGACTCAATAATGAAGCAGGAGTTCTGGGAACTCAAAGTGGGTGAAGACGGCGAGCCCGTCAAGGACGACAACGGGCGAGATGTCTACACCCCTCGCATGGTTACGATGCGTATACCTACATGGGATAACGGCAAGCTTGTGGACACAGACGTTCCTGTACCCATGCAATCACTGACTACAGGCCAAAGCTTGACCGTGGACCGTTTAGAAGTTGAGATGTCAGTAGAAATCTCAGGTCTTGAAGAGGGAAAAACCAAGGGCAAACTTATGATACGGCCTGGCGGTAACTCTTCGTGGTTTAACAAGCAGAGCAACACTGCTAAACTCAAGCTGGTTTTCAAGGGCAGTGCGCCCCCAGAAGGTTATGCAAGAATCGACGACCAATTAGTTAAGCTGCTTCCGTAGGAGTCCATCATGCCCGACCAACTCGTAAACATGTCAGACCAGTTTGGCGGTCTTCCCATGGACCAGCTTATCGGTGGCCCACTCAAGGCTGCTTGTAGCGCTCAAGTTCTATTGGCAAAAGCATCGGCCGACTTCATTAAGGATGTAGGTCTTGATGCCACCGGAACAACTGGGGCCATGTCTGCGCGCACTGTGGACTTTAGCTTTAACAAACCCGTTCAGGCTGCTGACGGTACGACCACGATGGAGAAGGTGGACCTCCAAGTCCCCTTGCTCGCAATCATCAACACTCCCAGCCTATCGGTGAAAGAGGCCGAGGTCCGCTTCACGATGGAAGTGAAGTCCTCTACTTCAAGTAAGACTACCTCGGACACCAAGGCTGAGCTTACAGCGCACGCCAAGTACAATGCAGGGCTCTTTAGCTGCGACGTCACCGTGCACGGCTCTGTGGCCAACCACAGCGAAAACAGCCGTAAAAGCGACAACAGCGCTAAGTATGATGTTAAAGTTATTGCACGCGATGATGGTCCACCTGAAGGGCTTATGAAGGTGTTGGACATGTTGAACGACGCTATCGCCCCAACTCAAGGCGTTCCCGCCCCGGCAAAGAAGTAGGAGACTCACATGAAGCAAATCAAACCAGGAACAGATTTAGCGGGCAAGCCGTACACAGCTAAAGATTTAAAGGGGTTCACGGAACAGGGTCCCGGGTCATATCTCGAGGATCGAGATCCGCGGCAAATGCTCCATGACATGAAGACTGAGGCACGAGGGGGTGAGCCTCAGCCATTCAGTCAATCTTCATTAGCGAGTGAGGTTGCTCCGCGTATCGGTGCGCCAGGAACAATGGACGATGATGACATAACCAGCGCAAGCATGAAGCTGGCGAGCGGTGTCTATGAAGGCGCTGGCGGCTACGAATATGAAGTCATGCCTGGTGGTGAGATTAAGATTATCAAGGCACCAAACGATCGAGGCGTCGGCGTTACGTTGAAGCTTGGCCACCCTGCACATGAGGCAATCTTCGATGAATTGTCTGAGGGCGGCTCGTCACCAATGACTGAGCCAAGCGCACCGACTGACGATGAGGATCGGCGAAGCAGAGAACCGATTGGCGGCGTAAAGCCTGGCGACCAGACTCTCGCGGGCGCAGAAATGAGGCGTCAAGAAGACACTTTGGCTAAGAAGTAGTTACCGGCTCTTCAACGAGAGTGTAGCTAAATGAGTCTCCCCACTTAGCCTTGGCTGCGTAACAGATAGACATAAACTCATCGAAGTCTGCGCTATGGCTAAAGACCTGACAGCCGGCAGACCACTTGTCTACTTGTGTTGACGCTGTACCCGCTTTGTGAATGTTGATTCCGAAGTATCCCTCTTCTTCTGTTCCGACTTCGGCATCGATGATGTCGTCTTTGTTGTCATCCCGGTAGACTTTGACCACTCCACCTTGTTGAGTAAGAGCATCATATTTTCCGCGATGCTTTCCGATTTTGTATACTCCACGGTATTGTCCGGGTACGAGGATAGCGGTTCCGCTGACTCTGGATGGGTTCTCAAGCCAGTATTTACCTGGCTCCGTGGTACACTCCCACGTCCGGGTAACCCAGCCCTGCTCGTCTCTGAAGACAACACACATACGATCGTCAAAGCTGTTGGCCTTGTGATCCTTGCTACGAATACCAATGATGTTCAAGTTGTATTGACCGGATTCAAAGACGGTGTGCCCAAGAGACTCAACGTAATCCAGCAGTACAGGTCTCATCAGTCGCAGTCAGCATTTGTAGCAGTGCAGATTTTAGCTTGGCTAATGGCTTGCTGTTGCTGAACTTCAAGCATCTTGGCCATCAGGTCTTCCATCTTATCAAGGCGCTTTTCAACACCTTCGATCTTGATATCAACGATCTCTTGTTTTCCAGCCTTAGACTCTAGAACAGTTACGCGACCACTAAGGTCTTCCGTTTCTTGCGCTGCGGATTCTAACGATGCAAATGATACGCCAGCAGCAAATACTACAGTGGCTACTGGAATTGCCCAATCTTTCGCGGTCATTGTCCTACTCCTGAACTGTAATGATATGTTGCACCTAACCCGGCAGTAACAATACCGACGACTACTATCGTCTCTATTCTACCAAGCCAACGTTGAGTTGCTGGTTTTTCTACCCACGGAACAGGCTGATTAGCTTGCTCCAGTTTGGTTTTGTACCAGTCTATTTCCATATCGAGCCTCGCGGTTTCAATCTTGTACTGAGATTGAATAGCCACGCCCCACTGCTCTGTTTGTAACAAATCGGAAAACTGAGACAAAGGAACCGCCAACGCGGAGCATTTGGCTATTCCGTCAGTATCGATAATGACTGGTGACAGTAGTTTACCCTTATTGATGGGCACTACTTTAAAGCACTCACCCTTTACGGGATCTGGTGTAGCCGGTCGATCAATCGGGTCCGATGCAAAAGCCGTACCAAGGAAAAGGAGGATCGTCGTCATCATCGTCTTCTCGCATTACCCAGATCAGCAAGATCATCAGCAGGAGAATCGCCTGTAGTAGCTGATTGGATTCGATCTATCTCTTCTTTTAGGTCCTCCTGAACATTATCGAGCGCAGCCGTAGCGGCTCTGTCTGTAGGGGGGCCCACATCAGATTTCTTAGACTTCGATTGGCCCCGTAACATACGGAACACCGCAAACAAAATTGCAGCTATTCCGGCAACAGCAATATGAGAGTTTTCGATCATAATTACCTACGTCGAAACAAGCTTTACAATCACGGCGGCACTCGGAGAGGTCACGTTCTGGTGTGCGGGGTTGCTCGTACACCACATACTCAAACCCGCCACATAATCCTGACCATCAGGAAACGCGTATGACGTTTTTACCCCTGGAGGTGCCGTAAACTGCCAAGTAGGAATCCCGTTCGTGGCATGGTTGGGTGTTGCGCTTGATGCATCCCTGATCTTTACGTAAGCAAACGTTGATGCGTTCGCCGTATTGTCGACATCAATTAGATAGAACGTCCCCGAACTAGCGCCCGTTACGTTATCCTCAGATGTTGCGTTCGCCGTAAAATCGACAACGAGCTTTCCCGCAAGCGATGTAATGGTAGTTGTTTTCGTTACTGCCATGGTTCCTCAACTACACACAAGGCGAACGTCTACGTTACCCGCAAAAGCTGTGGTGTCGTTTGCTGTGCTTAACTTACTGACCCAAAACTTTAGCTCTGTGAAAGGGTAACCTCCTGGAATCACGATAGTTTTAATCACCAACGTTTTTCCCTTGACGGCAATTTGAGTCAGGGATGTATCCGCAGTGTCCAAAATGTGGAGACTTACGTTGTCGGTTGAGTTCGCAGAGTTGATAATTATCTCGTGCAAGATTCCAGGAGCGTTGGTCACGTTAGTCTGCGCCGTAGTATCGTCGATACCCGTGCATTGGATGACCTTGTAATCAACCGCGCCCTGAAAACCTGTACTTGAGAGAGCTACCGCCACGCATCACCTACTTGTTTTTACCGATACCAATAGCGGCCATTGCCTTTTCGGCTGAATCGCCAGCAATGTAAGCCAGGCTAAGGTACAGCCATTGATCTGACTGCAGCATACCAGCCGCGAGCAAACCAGTGCCTAAAGCCAGTACAGCAAGACGACGCCAAGAGACGCGCTTCTGAGAGCAAAAGAGTGAGGTGAGTAGATTTTTCATGATTATGTTCCCGCGAGAAGAGTTACTTTGAGTGACCCGGAAGGGTCAGATTGCGCGCCTGTGCTGGCAGCCGTTGATGTGCCGATGAAACTAAACCCTGTGCTGAAGCCGCCCGATGGCCAGCCTTCGGGAAACACGTACTCGACAATTGAGTTGCCTGGCACATATAGGCGAATGACTTGAGTATTGCTAACATTATATGTTGTGGCGAACTGACCCTTCAGGTAGCTGGCCGCAACAACATTAGAGTTATCGAGCCGAACCGTGTAAATTTTATCCGCTAAAGTGACTGCGGTGAACACGTTATCTTCGGGCGTTGAATTCGCAGTTAGGTCGATGATTAGTGTTTCCGCGAGTCTCGCGGGAATAGTTGATTTAGTCACAGCCATGTCGACCCCCTAAGTTGTTACGAATCTGACAATAGTATAGCGTCCCGCCGCAGCCTCGGGGCATGCGTCCGAAGAATCTCCCGCACTAGAAACTAACCAGGCGCTCAGGCCCGTAAATTGTAAGCCGCCCGGAAACTCAGTAACGAACCTTTTCTGCAGAATACATTTAAGCATTATATCAGGAACTGTTGTTCCAACCACAACTTCCGTAGTCGTAAGCTTGATCTTTAAATACTGGTCCGCGCTCGCGCCCGACGCATCAACCTCAATTGATCGCAAGGTACCCGAACCCTGGGTAACGTCAGTGATTGCATTCTGATCAAGGCGGGTATCGGATACAATTTTGTAACTCAGAACCGACTTGTCTAAATTTGCTGTCTTTAATTGTGCGCTCATTGTCTATCTCCTAAACTGGTAAAAATACGTTTGCGCGGATTGCTTCAAACAGGCAAAGCCACATCAGCTACGATATCTTCAATCTTTCGGTTTCCTGATTTTTGAATACCCTCGACAATTTTATTCCACGACAGCCCGTTATCGGTGCTCTCACATATATCGCCGCCATCAGGGCCCGTTGTTCCGCCATCGGAGCAGGCCCAAAAAGACCCCGATCCATCGGTACAAATGCCATTCAGGTTTCCCTCGTCGGGTAGGTTTTGGCGGGTTCCTTGTATTGTGATGGTCTTCCCGCTCACATCAGCCGCCTGTGATCGTGATGTGTCAATTGCAACCACTCGACCAGCGCCTGCGGCCATTCGTTTAGTGTTGTTCCCTGACAGGCTCTGACTGTTAGATATCAATTGGACTTTATCGCTAAAGTCTGTGGTATCGCTTGACGCCGCCGCGCGGAGATGTGGAAGGCCGGACTCTTTGACCAGTGCTACAAGCGTGCTGTTTGTGTACGCCAGATCCTGTATGATCTCCCCGCTGAACGTCGCATGTAAAGCCCATGAGGACGCGTCGTCGCTGGAATAATACAGTTTCGCACCCACCCCAAACCACCATTTTCCAGCCCCGTCACTTGTCAGCGCACGAATTTCGGCGGGTAACGATATGCCGCCAATGTCCGTCAATCCGCTGATATCGATCGCTGTCCAGGTGCTGCCGTTCGTGCTTCTGTATACGTATTTATCGTTCGCTGTAATTGCGCCGGATGTAACCCATACATTGTTACCCCAAAGGACCGTGTACTGCTTTAGGTTTCCCGCTGGCTGATTCGACCCGCCAAGGTTGATCTCGGTCCATTGTGCGCCGTCAGTTATGTCTGCATCATCGTCGTGGATGATCTCGGGATTGTTGCTGTTGACCACCGCCACATAAAACGGGCTGCCGCTGCCATCCTTGCCGTATCCGATCGCCATCAAATCCCAAGTATCATTAGACCGGGTCTGATAGGTGTTTGTTTCCCACGTGGTAACAGTTGCCCTGTCTGCAATGTTCGCCCACCCTACATAGGCATCGTCCATCGCCACGACAAGCCGCGACGCGCCTGACGACGGGGCGGTGCAGGCATTCATCTTGACCACACTACCGATGGCTGCGCCATCAATCTTGACAATATCACCAGCAGCGATGTCGTTAAATTTAACGTAGTCAGCCATTACAGTTCAATCCAATCGCCCGACGGGTTGAAGTAAATAACATTTGTTGTATCAATACCGTAGCCCAGTACACGAACAAAGTCTCCAGATGCAGATGGAGCAGTAAAGTCAATCTCAGATGCCGCCTCACTCACAAAGCACGGAGCGCCCTTTGCAAACGATCCTTCGATGTAGCTGTTTAGCTTGAAGTATCCCTTAATCAAAAGACCATCTGATACTGCAGCACCAAGAGCAATCGCAACAAGAGATTTAGTTGAAATCTCTGCATCAGCATCTGCATATTTCCAAACACCTGAACTGTTTAGATACATCAATCGACCAGCAGCCAGTGTATCTGTACCATCCTCGGCCCCGAAGTAAACCTTCTCCCCAACACCTGTATCATTAGCAAGTGCAGCTACACCACCAAAGTTTAGTGTGGCTCCATATGTATCAAATACAGCAACTGTTGTAGCGCTGTGTGCGGAGCTACCGCTGCCACCAGGAATACCAGAGGTAATGCTTACTGAACCTGGAAGACCCGTACCGGTTCCGAGGCCACCGCCAATCGTAAGGGTCTTTCCGTTTGTGTTTGTGCCTGACTCTGTAACCGCTACAAGAGAAGTATTGTTTGCGTCAGCAGCAGCCCCAAGAGTAACGTCTCCACCAGTAACAGTAAGGTCAGAGCTTAGAGACGTAGATGTTGAAGTTACATCAAACGATCCATCAATCGTAAAGGTTAGATCAGCGTTTGCCGCATCATCATCTACAGTTGTAATCGTCGTTGCACCCGCAGCAGCTACCGCAATTGTGCAAAAATCACCTGTGTCTGCACTGGAAACAATCTTCATGTCCCAACCATTCGCGTCATCAGTATTGATGAGAATGCCCTGGTTGTAATCACCGCCAGTTGCAGTGAGTTCAAGAGCGCGAACGGTAGATCCTTCAGGTGCGTCTGAACCAGTTGCGACGACCTCCATTCCTTTTATGTTAAACGTTCCACCGGTCCCCGATACCTGTGTACACGTCGGGGTGACCTTGATCCCCGTCATTGAATTCGTACCACCAGTCGGGGTGGTGTTATCCATGTCGAGATTGATCCCGATCATGGTGTTGTTTGACGTGCTGGCCCCAGTCTTATCGAAGTCGATGTCTAGCCCGACGACAGTAGACGCAGTGGTTAATGTGTAGTTCTGGTCCAGAAACAAACCGGTTGCGGCGGAAGTCTGAGCGCTAAGGACCTTCCCCGAGGTCAGTGCGTTTGCAGTAACGCTAAGAACATCGGCTGTTGTGTTGCTCGCAACTACGGACATCGCAAGAGCATCAACGTCGGTATGCGTGAGTGTGACTCCTGTACCGCTCGATGCTCCAGGGTCAATCGTTACAGCCCCGTCGATGTCTACGATACCCGCAAACGTGGCTTTCTGGGTTTCGTTAATCGTCAACGCAGTGGCTAATCCGCTGTCGTTGTTAGTCGAAAAGATCAATTGACCCTTATCATCGTCACCAGTACCGACGTGACTTGCTTCAACTTGAGCTAAGAAGTTTTGGGCATGATCCGCGAAAACAATACGAGTCTCCGCACCACCTGAAGTATGCTCATTTGTCGTGTTTTGGAGCACCATATAGGCGGGACCGCCAGCGACATGTAGTGACGTAGCTGGAGCGGTTGTCCCAATACCAACGTTACCACCATTAAATAGTGCGGCGTAGTTGGTGTCTGCGCCCGTCACATTGACATCAATACCCACATTTTTCTGAGTGCCTGATGTTCCACCGGTAAGATCGATATCCAGACCAGTGTTGTTGACTGTACCAACCATCGTGGGGCTATTGGAGTTGATATCTAAGTCGAGGCCAACATTATTACCGATTTGACCCGACGCAATGATGCCTGTTGCGTCGTAGTCAATATGTGCGCCAACGGTCGTGTGGTTCGTCGTCGCGGTGACATCTGAGTCAACCAAAAGCGTTGTACCATCAAACGTCAAGCCTGCTTCAGCGTTCATCGCGTCTGCGCCCGTTGCGGTAATGACTCGGTTATCTGAGCCGTTAGCCATGAAGTCTGACACGTCAACACTGATAGCGTCAGCCGCTACATCAATCCCAGTGCCAGCGCCCACCGCCAAAGATACGGCCCCACTATTACCACCACCAGTAAGACCATCACCTGCAGTAACGGCGGTAATGTCACCAACAGTAGGCGACTCACCTACAAACTTTGCACCATCCCATGTAAGAACGTCACCGCTCGTCATCGAATCTTGGCCGATCTTTGTAACGTTACCTGATCCGTCAAACGTAAACGCCGTAGTGCCGCCCGCCTCCGTGAGTGATCCGCCATCGTCAAGAGCAATATTACCCTTTACAACTACGTTATCCTCGAACGTGGCTGACTTATCGTCGCTGATAGTCAAGGCTGTTGCTAAAGCGTTTAGGCTGCTGCCAGAACCGCTCGCATTTGCGGTCTGGAAAATAATATCTCCACCCGCACCGGAACCCTTACCCTGACCACCTTGGATCGTGACCGAGCCACCAGCAATGTTGTTCGTTGTTCCTGCCGTTGTCGGCCCCGCAGTCAGCGTGACGTTTTTACCCGCAGCACCATGCGCCGTTGCAGCCACACTAACAGTAGCGTTCTGGCCGTTACCGAAGCCGACGTCACCACCCGAAACTGTTACGTCAGCCAAACGCAAGTTAGCGTCCGTTAAAGTTAGGTCGCCAGAGCTAGCGCCAGTCGCACTGGTGGTGGCAATTACCCACTCATCAGCACTCTCATCCCAGATAAGCGCTGAGTTTGTTGAAGTACCACGCTCTACAATAATACCCGCATCACCAGATGGGGTACCTGAGGTACCATGAGCCAACTCAATAAGCTTATCTTCAACAGTTAAGTTGACCGTATCGATACTAGTAGTAGTTCCTTCTACCGTGAGGTCGCCCTCAATTGTGACACTACCGTCGGCGGAGGCCGTAACGGATGAATCGAAAACATTACCGACTACATTGCTTGAGGTACTCATTACGCTCTCCAGTTAAGCCGGATGTTCTCGGCGACACAAGCCGCGCTTGCTTTCGCGCAGATATATAGCGTGCCGCTACTTGCGTTCGTTACGGTGGTATCGAAGTGATAGTCTTTGTTGATCGAAAAAACAACCGCGCCAGTCGTCGATGCCGCAGCACTCAAAGTCACTGTTTGGGTTGCACCACCTAAAGCATCGGAAGTAATTGGAATTAAGCCGGCAGAGTCGCGCGCCAAGAATATAGTGACTGTATCAGACGCAGCGATTGCGCTAAGTTCAAACTCAATTGATTCAAGAAAACAGTCGTCAGGAACGACGCTAGATTTCTTGTTTGTTGCGAGACTCGTGATTGCATGCGCGGCATACCCCGTACCAATGGCTGCGTTCTCGGCTGAACATGAGTAGCCATACTTACTAAATTGCTGAATCATTTCGAAACTCCTGACGCTAAGCTGCGTCTATTGTAACACTTTATCATTCGAGGTCGATCTCCATCTCACCCTTATCCCCGGTTTTGAGTTTGCGTAAGATTCTTTCCGCCTCAGAAAGTTGCTCCGCCTGCTTAGCCTCACGCTCAGCAGATTGTTTGTCTTCCTGCTCTGGGTAATCGTCGTAGTCCATGTAGGCTAAATTCTGGCGGGGCTTAAAGTCTTTAACATAATCGCCGTCAATCTTTGCGTCCTCGTAAGACTCACCAACAGCAGTCTTTTTCGGGTTAACGTCGCGGATATCCACGAGGCCCCACATGCGCGCAAAACGCATAAGCTCTCCACGAATTCCTTCATGCTCTTCGTGCGGCGTCTGCTCAAACTTTTTCATGATCCCATTAAACTCATCGAAGATTGAGTTTTTGAAGATCAAAGCCCCGACACCACCACTGATATAATAACGCTTATTCGTTGTAAGGGTCTCACCAGCCAGGAAGGGGTCTTCAGGTAGCGTGCTAATTTTGCCTTCACGAAAGTCCTCCATCATCTTAGAGTACGAAATCCTTTTCGATAGCGGATCTTCCGTCGGATCAACTGGAAGAACCTCAAACATGTGATCACTCAGCCATTTAGCCAATGGTTGAGCGACCCTATAAGGTACGGCCGAGTCACTTAAATTCGTCGCCGCTACAAGGTCAGAGACTATGAGGCCCCGCTCTGGCTGAAACAAATCCAGCGCAGGCTTAATGAACCGAAACAAATCAGCACCGTCATCGGCGCCGCTAATATAATCCGGGCCGAGATTTCTTATCTCCGTAAACATCGCTGCGATTGTTAACGTTGAAAGTATCATGTGGTTGGCAGCAGCTATATAGCTTTGCTCTGGAATTAGAATCGTTGCAAATGTCCTGTCCGTACCTTCTTTCCGATCCAGCAACGCGTGAAATTTCTTGTTCTGCTCATTCCATGCATAGGGCATACGAACAGAACTTCGCGGAAGATCATACAACGGTACCGATGACCTTGATGGTTTCGGCACAAACGCGGACTTAGTTAAAAGACCTCTATACTTAGCGTATTCAGGGTCAGACTCTAACTTTAGGCCGACCTTATTGATCTTATACCAGTTGCCGTTCTCCATAAAAGATGATCGTCCTGAGAACGCCATTCTGATCTGGCGACGCAATTCAGGTGGGAATTTAGACGCAGGCATCCCAAACTCTTCTGACAACTGACTCTTCAGCCCCTCATAAAGATCCTTTGAAGGCTGATCCATGGCTTCGATTACCGCTAAGTTAATCCCCATAGGATCAACGAGGTCCTCGTAAAGCAATTCACTAATCAGTTCAGCGCCTTGGGTGTAACCTCGATTCAGTACACCTAAACGATACGCAGCCCGAGGACTGAATAATACGTCGACGAGTTGCCGGTTCGCATTTTTCTGGAACGCCCAGAAAGGAAAAAAGATATTCATGATCCAGTGCCGGTCAATCTTTGACATCGACCCCGCATAGTCGTACAGCGCATCAATCGTCAGTCGCGCTGCTTTTCGAGGATCGACACCCATCTCAACCAAGGTCATCGCGGCGCCATATCTTTCTCGCTCAGACCAGCCTTCAGCTATGTCCTCCGCAATTTTGACCCACTCTCGAGTTGTGGGGGCGCCAGGTATCCGCATTAAACCAGAACGTCGTTGACTATCAGAAGTAAACATCTCCCCCGAAACACGAATTTTAGTGCCCAACTCAGCCGTATCGAACGACGCGGACAAACCCTCTTCAGCAAAAACGCGCCTCAAATCAGTATATGCATGCGGGATGCCATCAACGACCATGAAGCCCTTACGCCCATCGAGTACCGCGTTAAGGTCGCCACGCCACTTCGAAGCGCGAGTCAGAGTTGCCGCCCAATTAGCGC
>TARA_R110002124_G_scaffold128157_15_pt1 | contig 19254 bp, 17 predicted proteins | sample TARA_R110002124 | Tara Oceans TARA_R110002124 (sample SAMEA4397445) | marine metagenome | biome: Polar Biome; feature: [SRF] surface water layer (ENVO:00010504); material: water (ENVO:00002006), including particulate matter (ENVO:01000060) such as... | depth 5 m | reverse complement strand
TAACCGTTGGCGCGGGGTTAGCCCGAACAGCTCAATGTTGCTGACGGCTACGTGAGTGGATCGTGAAACCGAATCGAAGAAGGCATCGTACCGATTGATGTAGTCGCCCTCGTCCATTGAGACCGGCGCCATACGTTCAGCCGCAGCTAATCGCTGATGCTTACGCACTCGGCGTTGGTCCCCGTACCTGGTTACGCCAATAGGATCAAAGCAAGTGACAGCCTGCCGCTGCCATAGCTCATAGAATCCTGGGCAAGGAGTCTCAGCATCCGCAGCTGGTTGCATATACTTTGAGATCGTCTCTGATGGCATATCCTTATGGGGATACCAGCCGGCGTTGCATGCTTGGAGGAATTCGCAGTCACGGCAAAATGAATGCTCGTAGCTAAGTTTGTTATCTAATTCAGAATTGTTCCCCCAAATCACCTTGAGCGCCGCATTACTGTCCCAAACGTTGAGGTTAATGAATGGGAGCACAGCCTCTGAGCCAGTCTGGTTGGGGTTTAGTGAGATATTGCCACGGTGATCCCAGTGATACTCGTAAGCGTCGTTAAGCGTGTTCTGAGAGCGTGAGAGAGTGGCTAGTGATTTGCGCATGTCGTCAAGATGATCGACTGTCAGCCCGTAAGGCTTGCCGAGCTCAGTCAGTTCTGCAATAAACCTGGCCACTTCTGCGTATTGGGGTTGATACGCATCGAAGTACGACTTACCAGACCCCCAAGGGAACACCATGTCGCAAGTGACATCGGTAATACCGCGTTTCACGAATGTATCAATGATGTACTGCGGTCCAAGATTGATAACCCCTTGCCCCATGATGAGCACCAGGTTCAGCATGTTGCAGTCGCCAAGCGCTTCTATGCGCTGAAGGAATTTCGGAAAGATGGCCATGTTCCGACCAAAGCGCCCACTCTCTGGACCTTCAAAGCTGATCGCAATATCCATTGCTGGGTTGTGGCGATGTTCTCGTAGAAGCTTGAGATAGCGGTCGTCCTTCCACATCAGGTTCGAGCAGAAAGTGAACTCCGTCTGTATGCCGGCATCATTTAGGTCATTTACCTTTTCCAAGGTCCATGGGAGGTTTCGCTCCCAGAACTCAAATGGCATCAGTGTCGCTTCACCACCCAGCACGTCTAGGTGGAGATAACTTACTGAGTCATCGAGGTGAAAGGCTTCAATGAGTACTTCTACGCATCTGCGGTAGGTGGCTTCGTCAATGTATTCTTTGCGACGCAGCAACTCGGGCTGTATGTAGCAGTGTTTACAGGCCATGTTGCAATTCAAGTTCGTTGAGATGGTAGTGCTCATCATCTCAATGGAACGATTGCGCGGTAAGGATGCGTTTTTCATCTTCATACCTAGCTATTGGCTAGGCAAAGTCCCAAACGCCATGGGATATCCGGTTTAGCTCAGAGCGGATCTATTAGATATTCTGGCTTCGGATCTGAGACGATTAACTGTTGCAGTGATTACAGGGTCTGATGAGCCAATTGAGGCACTCGGTTGCCTCCCGTTTCCTAGAACCCAGCGCAGCAACTCGACGTTGTGGTCAGCTGTTATCAGGGAGTCACTAGGTGTCTTGCCTGCAATTGATTTCTCCCCTCGCAAGAGTAGTGCGGAGAGGGGATCGTTAAGATTGAAATCTGCCCAAGCCCATATCACAGAGCTATCAATGCTTAGGTTGTGAAAGTCGTCATAGACGACATGCTCTATCAGCGTGCGTTGTTCAGCAGGCGATAGAAGTTTGAAAGCTTCCGGTGATAGCAGGCATGAAGTACCAACTGCCTGATAGGCCCATATCCTTTCCATCATCGGCTTATTTCTGTCTAGCTCATTGCTGAGATCGACGGTCAACCCGGATGCCTTCATTAGCCACTCGTAGAAGGCCTGGCCGTGCGCTCGCGTCTCACTCAATACCATCGGTGAGGCGCCTCGCCCATTGGCTTCTCTTGCACGGTACAACGACTCTCGATGTACATGGATATGGCGATTGTAAGTCCCGAATTTATCATGAACCTTACGCCACAAATTCTTGTATCCGGGGCAGTCCTTTGAGTCCCATGCGCGGACATCTTCAGGCGCAGCTACACGGTAGTGATACCACCCACCTGCGCAGTAGGAGTGAAACTCACACTGAAAGCAGTAGTCGTGATAAACCGATAGCTTGTTGTCGAGCTCTGTTGTGTTGTCGCTCAAAACCTTCCATGACCAGTCTGGGTCATCCACAGTGATAAGTCCTGAACCAACAGAAGCCTCGTCCGTTGTTTGGTTGGCATTGAATGTCGTCAAGCCATTGGGCTCTATAGCCAAGTCGTAGCGGAAATTACCAATGCATTGGTAGCTTGTCCCCCTGAATACTGCGCCACTCATTTCATCTGCCGGAGTAAAGGTAATGCCCTCAGGAACCATATCGAGCAGCTTGCACAGGTAGTCACTCATTTTGTCAAAGGGAACCATGTTTGGTTGCCAGAATGACCGCCCTGAACCATAAGGACTGATCATCTTGATAGAGAAGTCATTGATCCCAAGTGGCAAGAACGTTTCAAGCAGGTATTCAGGACCCTTGGCAACGGTTTCCTTGGTCAGGATCACGTCGAGAATCTTCTGTCTGACATTGGCTTCTTTGACGGTCTCCTTCCAGCGCTCGAAAAGTGCCATATTCTTACCGAAGCGATTTGTATCAGGCTCCCATGATGTGTAGAGGCACATCTCGTCACGATCACCATACTTCTCAAAAAGGTCGAGATAATCCTGGCGCTTCACCTCGTTTGAGAAAATCATGTTCGACAGTAAATTAATTGATCCCGGCGTTTTCAGGCCGGCATTTATGTCGCGGCACTGGTCAAGGGCATAAGGCAGATTTTCCTGCCAGTACTCAACAGGGAGGCTAGTTATTTCACCGCCGATTAGTTCCCATTCGACTTCATCAAGTCCTGAATCCAAGGCTAGCAACTCGCGCACTCTTGGAAAGATGGCCCTGAATGTCTCGCTACTCATGTACTCCCGGTTTGAAAGCTCTTTGGGGTCGATGTAGCAGTGAGTGCACCGGCGGTTACACCATCGGGTCGCAGTAATGCTGATATTCGCTTGGTTTAGACGTCGAGCTTTATGCATTCTGTTTTCCCAATATTTTATCCCACATCCCCTTCCCACCTGCACACTCACCAGAGCCATCTAAAACAGGAACGTGAGAAGGCCCACCGCCGCAGTACGGTAGATGAACACAGTGATGACAATCTTGGGTCCTCTTCCTTTCAGCCAGGATGCGCATTAGGCGATTTCGATTAGCCAATATTTCGTCAAGGCCATCAAATTCAACGTTTCCAAGGAAAGTACCTTCGAGATCAGAATAAAGTGGATTGGTCGTCACTACCCCATCGGGGTTCAAAGTAAGAAATCGGTTTTCGCAGGCTACGTTGAACTGGTTGTTCCCTTGCCCTGCTTCTTGTTCAAAAGCGCCAATTGAAACGCCGGCATCATTGAATCGTTGTCCCCAGTTCATCTGAAGATCTCGAATGAATGCCCAGGCGTCAGCATAGCTAGCCGTGAGAGGAAGCAACGGAACAGTGCTTGCCGCGTATTCTGGCGCTTGCAGAAAGGATCTAAAATCTACTGAAACGTCAAATTCCCAAGATCTGCATTTCGATTCGAGGATGATCTTCGCGAGATTATTTACACCAGCAGAGATAGTCTCTGCGTTTAGCTCTACGTTAACCGGACACTCGATACCAGAGTCCCAGAACCTATTGAGCCCTTTCAAAAACTGGCTCTGGTAAAGCTCCTCGCTACCCGATAGGGAGTATTTCTTACCAAATGCGAAGGTCGTTTCTACGTTACCGGCAAATTCATCGTGGACCATGGCAATCAACCAGTCAGGAACTGAGAAGCAATTGGTGACCATTGTTTGCCTGGCTTGAGGCAGCACGTTCCTAGCTGTTCGGCAGTAAAGCTCCATGGCTCCCTTGCCGACTAATGAAGGCTCGCCACCCTCCCAGATAAGAGTGACATCCCTATTCTCCCAAAATCGGTGCTTCAGAAACTCAGAGAGGATGGATAAAGGGAGTCTCTCTTTTGCTTTACGGTTAGATTCAGTGAGATAGCACCTTTTGCAGTCTACGTTGCACTGCCTCGTCACATTTATGAACCCGACTGCCTCCAGCATCGAACCTTCCCCTACAACCCCTCCTTAGTCCGCAGGAGTTGTTTTTCAGCCAACGGCGATGATATTGCTGGATTTAGGTTCGGCCACCGGCTTAGGTTTCTCTAGGCCGATCTTGTCGATAACCTTACCGGCACGCAGTATTGATCCAAACAGCCCCGCAAACTCAGCCCCCGCCAATGCGACCACCTTCCCGTCCACATTAAGACCTTTTGCGGCTCTTTCGGCAGCCTCTGACGGCGCCACGACCCCACGGTCAAGATCTATGGTCTGCTTCAGTTGAGATGCAGTGCTGATCTGATCCCAAACTTTGAGAAGGTTTTCTTTGCCACCACAAGCTTGGGTAAGTAGGGAACCTATCTGTTCAGCAAAAGCGAGCTGAGCAGCCGGTACATCTCTCTCATTTTCTTTCTTAGTTGCTGGCAAATACTTGTCCAGTACTAAGTGAATAGAGCGCTTTATCTCATATACCAGTCCCGCCGAATCCACAATGCCAAGACCGGTTAGCTCATTTACGGTGCGGATGAGATTGGGAACTGGAGTTCTTGTGTCGAGCTCTTGTTCCAACATCTTCGATCTGGCATTACGGAGCTCTGTATTCTTCAAGTGAATAGCAGAGCCAACGAATTTCATGTTTTCTTTGAAGAACTCATCGCCTCCAAGCTCGCGCTCAAAAACATGGTCGAGCCTTTCTTTAATGAAATCCATGGCTTCCGGCCCAAGCGTCTCGGAGAACAAAACCTGCATTTCATAATTGGTGGTGATTACTTTTGGCTCGTAACCGAGGGCGCGTAAGAACTTATACTCCATGTACCCATCAACGGGCGCTAAGGAGAAGCTCCCACTTTGCATCTGAATCCACAAAGTAGCGTACTGACAGAGGGTTTCTGCATAGTCACGCACAAGCTCAATGCTTGTCGCTTCCTCAGGGAGCAATAGCCGGACGTTAAGGCCTTGAGCCTCAGCCTCGCTGAGGACTACTTCTGGCTTAATAGTGCACCCGCTTGGAACGTCTATAGTGCAATGATTGATAGTGCCTGTTACAAGAAGAAGGCTGAAAATGAAGCTTTCGTCGAGCTCTCCAGGCATATCTGGGTCGGCCTTTACCTTTAGGCCGATAGAGTTAGCATTAAGAGGGATACGCTTGAGCTCTGTGTCGCACTCGACCAGAGCGTAGCAAACATTTCGTTCGAACTTCAGTTCAGGATTAGCGTTGATCTCATTTGACTGAGCTTCAAAGATCTTATCAAGCTCTGACGCCTTTTTGCCGAGGATAATTTCCAGATCCATAGATATTATCTCCAACCTCTAGAACCATGACAGGCAGAATGGCAGGCACCATGACAAGCAGTATGACAGGCCGCCCACTCACCTACGTCTGTGGAGTCCATATCTTTTGCCGTCGCGGTGGATGCAAGCAGCAAGTTGTCGATACCCACAACATCCTGTGAATCAATCATTTCATTCAGAGAATCATGGAACATATCGACCATTGGCTTGATAGGGTTCAGCTCCAGCACTGCTCGAAAACGTTTAATGTCTTGGTCACCAGCTAGGTCAATGGCTGTGCGGTCAAGCTCGATCTTAGTGCTCGCATCGGCGTGATGAGCCATGATAGCCGCACTCACAGCTAAGCCCACCAGAACGCGGTTTACATTTTTGGTCTTCATCCCCTTCCCCTTTAAGTCGTGGCCGTGGCCATCAATTCACCCTGCAACTGCGATCAGTTTCGAGTCGCCAACAGAAGCCAAGCAATTGCTCAAGAGCCTAAATGCTTGATATCCGCCAGAACACTCACCTGAATGATCAGTCTTAGGTGTCGCCATGCAACCGCTAGAACAGATCGGCTTGAATTGGCAGTCAAAACATGACAACTGCCTTTCCGCCCTCTCTTCCACTAGATTATTTACCTCTACAATTTCAGCCCCAATCGCATTGCGATTGCTAAGCTCAGCAGTAAGAGCTGTGCACGCTGAGTAATACCCTGACTCGTCGAATGTATGGAACCGGGTGTCACATTTACCAGACAAGCAACCGTATCCACCTCCCTGGCCTGCCCGCAGCCGGCTTACACTTTCAATCAAGCCGTCGAGAGGTGAAATGTTTATCGGCTGGAGGCCATCTCTACTCTCTTTTGTGAACTGGATGTAGCTGGTTGCAAATCGGCCAATCCACATGCTGTATTCTTTGTTCGATACCCCAAGCCAATCCCAGTTTGAAATTGCAAATCCAGTCTTGGTGAGCCTTTCGAAATGAACCTGCTTGATTCCCTTTTCCAAAAGGAAGTCGATCAGAGCCCTTGGGTTTCGAAACCGCTCAATCAATGGCTTGGTCACGGTGGTGACCATATAAGGGGAAATCCCGGAACGCTGCAACTCAACTATGTTACTCCAGTACACCCTTTCAAATTCTGCATTAGAATCCGGACGTTCTTTCCGCATTAAGCGGATCTCGGGGTCCCACGAAACTCCAACTTCAGAACTGAAGAATTCGTGATAGAGCTCTCCCCAGCGAAGGTCATAGTTCATAAGATTTGTCTGAATGCTGAATTTGACTGTGAAATCGTGCAGCTCTTCTTTCAGATGAACGCAAACTTTACGCACCATCTCTACGCCAACGAGCGTAGGCTCGCCGCCATGGAGTTGAAACAATATGACTTGGCCAGGCGCCGCAAACTTTCTTACTCTTTCAGGAATGGCTTCTATCTGATCCCAAGCCATCCTTTTTGGATTGTTTGGGATGAAGCAGTGGGCGCAGTGCAGGTTGCAGGCTTCAAGCAGGCGAACGTAGACCATGTGATCAAAAATGTTGTTGCCTGTGCTCACGCTATTCGCTCCAAGCCATAAGTGTATGGATCAAATTGCTGCATACCGGATGCGGTTAAGTAAGCAGAAGCCTGCTGGCGACCTTCTGGAGTGCTCACGTAAGCTAGAACGTGATTTAGGTGAGACTTGTAACCCGCGCACTCGCCTGACCCCGTGTGAACTTGGTGATCTGTGATCGGGCACCCTGACTTGCAAAATGACTTGAACTCGCAAGTTTTGCAGTGGTTCTCAACATGCTCGATCATCTGAACCTTGATCCAACCGCGTCTTGTCGGGCTTGATTGGAATGCATCAATACCATCTTGGGCTTTCGGCCATTGTCCCGCTTCATATTCGATACGATCAGGACACGTGTTAAGAGAGCCGTCAGGATTGATTACGAGAAAATCACGTTGGCACTTGCCGCCCCATCGCTCACCCGGCATGTTGTGAAGCACGCCTGCAATTGATGCGGCTACTGCGTTGTTCGCAACAAAATCACGACCCTCACGCATATCCTCCATAGCAAGATCAAATAGGGCCATCAAGAATGAGCTGTGCAGCTTGTTATCAGGCCGGTCAGCTCCATCTCCATATCCGTTGTATCGCTCAATGTTGAAAAAATCGAAGCCGTTATTTTTGAACCAGCTGTACACCCCTTCTGGGTTGGTACATTCATTTTTTGATGGGACCATGATGGGGCCCACTTCGATACCGTGACTTTTTGCCAAGGCTACTTTCTTCAGCCAGAGATCAATATAAGTGTCACTTGAGTCCTGAATAGTGCGCCCGGTGAAATCAATAGAGCTGCCCACGAATGAACCGCAGCGCTCTGCTAGAAATTTGATGTGGCTTTCTCGCAGAGGTATCAGGCTTGTCTGCATGTTTTCTTGAATCTCAAACTGCGCGAGCCCTTCCCTTACGCGGTCTGAGTACCAAAATAGAGTTTCAGCGCTGAGGCTCAAAGGCTCTCCGCCGTGGTAGAGCACAGATATCCTGGAGTGCCCTTCGCGCATCGCCAGGTCTTTGATGAGAAGCAAAGTCGCGTCGAGGGTGTCTTCACTCATGCGACTTTTGTTCGCTCTCACATCCTCCGGCAAATAACAGAAGTCACAGCCAACGTTGCAATAGTTCGTGGGCTTTAGATAAACAGTAAGCACTATGCAACTCTCTTGCTTTCGGATACCCGGTATCTGGCGGCGACGGGATCAATTCCGAGACGCAATAGGACTTTGTCTGCTTCCCCAGTCAGAACTGATTCTTTCAGTCGATCAAAAACCATCTTCCAAGACTGGCAATAGGCAAACTTACCTCCCATGCCCCTCTCGAACAGTACTGAGTCTCTAGCGCAACCTCCCTCACATTCTTGGAAGTGACGACAGGTTTTACAGTCAGGAGGTACGTTCCTGGAACGCCCGATGATTGCCCTTGATGCTGGTGAAGCAGCCAGAGCAGGTACAAAATCGGCGCCGGTGTAATGCTTGACTTCAATAGGTTGAGCCTGAGTCTGGACAGTGCCTTCTAGGATGTTTCCAAACCGATGTTCGGGATCACCTAGGTCGCTAAATTCAGAGCAGTTGAAGACTGAACCGTCTGGGTCAATCGTTAAAAACTTACCACCGCACTTCCTTGTCCAGGGACACAGGATTGATTTAAAACCTGCAACCTTGGATAGCATCTGATCCAGGGGGGTAATGTTGAAGCTGGGTAGCTCAGATATCCACCTGTCATAAAGGTCTACAAGCATGCGCCCGTATGTATCCGATCCTATTAACATTCCAGCTTCGCTTGCTCTACCTGCCGGGTAAGCGTAGTTGTATCGGATATCAAACCCGTAACTGCCGTGGGCAGCAGCACGGTCATACATGACCATCGCTTTGTCAGCTGCGCCTTCGTCGTAGACACCGATCACAAGTGGTCTAAAGCCATCATTGATCACATCGGCCATTGCGCGCCAGAACATACGGTCATAAGTGTCGGCGTTATTTTTTACCGTTCGATATTTCTTGTACGGGTCATAGCTAGTTGAGATACGCCCCTCGAAGATGTCATCAAAAACACTTTTCCAGCGTGAGCTCTTGTAGGCCAATAGATTTGTCTGAATTGCGAATTCGAGGTTCAACCCTATTGAAGAGGCATAATCCGCGCATGCGCGGAAAAATTCAGGGCCCATGAGCATAGGTTCACCCCCATGCCAGATCCATTGTACTCGCGGTGCAAGATTACCTTTCAGCCGGTTAATGACCGTTTTGAAACCATCTAAAGTCCATCGAGCAGCACCATCGGGAGGAGCTGAGCAATAGGAGCAGTCGGCATTACACTCCTTTGTAGGTTTCGCAATGATCACCGAGTACGGCATTAATATTCCTTAATCTGGGTAGTAGCAATACACATCAACAAGTGTTTCCTGAAGGCCGTAATCTGCCTCGTCACCATCAGATTCCGCCACAACGGTCCACGTTGATGCATTCTTTATTAAGCGGTACTGAAAACCATAACGGCCGGTTAGCATGTCATCTTGTGATGCTTGTACCGTGTAACCACCACGCATTGTTGCCGGTCTAAGGGCAGCCTTAGGGTCACCGTTCTCACCACAGGCTGGCATGTTTACTAGCCAACCATTCTTCACAATGTAGGTCCCGATCTGTACAAAGTTAGGAATCGAATCGGATAACTTTCGGTTACCGCGACTTCTGATCACTATGTCGTCAACAGTCAGAGTCTGGTTTGGTGCTACAACAACCTCGCCATTTTCAGAGCTTAACGTCAGGCTGCCAGAGTCAGCATGAAGGGTCGGATCTGGCACAGAAAAAGTGATGTCTCCAGCTTCTTCAATCTGTTGGTTACCCATGTAAAGCGTTGTACGCATTCTGTTGTCTTCAGGATTACCTGTTGCTACCCGAGACAGCTTGTTAGCGAGACCCGGTTCAGATCCAGGAAGTCCTATAGTAGAAGTGGTTTGATGAAGTCCCACATTTGAAATCACTGTGCCCTCAAGACCGTTAACGAGGTAACCGTCCCAGTCAGCGGCTGTCACCTGGGTCACGCTGAAGGTTCTTGAAGTGCAACGCGTCGTTATCGGTTTGTTGTAACGATTGGTGGTCTGAAACCCTGAAAAGTAATTAGCTGTTTCAAGAGAGCTGATCGCTGATGTACAGGTAGCGCCGCCCGGCCATGCTCCGGTATCCGTCCTGAAGCTTCTGGCAGCATCAAGTAATGACTGAGTATCCTGAATTGTAAGATCAGCCCTTCTCAGGTTAATTTTTTCGATTAAATTCGGGGTCATGAGTACAGCAAGAATGCTAAGAACAGATAAAGTGACGACAAGCTCGATAAGAGTGAAGCCTTGATTAGCACGGTTGGTATTCGAGTATTGATGGTTCATTTCAAAATCCCAATTCATCTTGATAGCTCACCAGAAAGCACGCGCTTCTGGTTCCTAACCCACGCTGAAGAGGCGTTACCTCTTGGTGTGGTGCTTACGATAATTCTTGTCCTAGAACCAATATCCTCAGTCTTATAACCTTCCCATCCATCAATATGGTCATCGAGTTCAACAGCGACCAGGCAAGTATTCGCATACATTTTGAAGTAATAAGGCCGGCCTAACGGGTTTGCTTCAGGAAGGTAGTGGTCACCGGTTAACATTGAGTCCAGAGCACTGATTTTCGTCCAGGCCTCTACATTTGGGCGATATATCGTATTAACAACAAGCGTCAATGGGTCCTGTACAGCAGAAATAGGTTTCTTTCGCGCTAATTCACATGTCATAAGGACCTGTCTCGCCTGCTCGACAGCGCCACGAATTTTGGCTTTGTGCCACTGCTCGAAAATACCAGGCAATAAAGTTGTGATAAGAATGGCAATAACAGAAAGAGTTATGGTTAGTTCAATTAGAGTGAAACCTTTCGCTTCAATTTTTTTCATTATCTGGTATTCATAGACATTAGTGGGACGTAGAATCCCAAAGCAAAAATCATAATTGAGCTAATAATGACTGCAACTGAAGCAATGGAAGCTATACGTGCAATTTTGTCTGAATACTGAACAAACATTTCAGTTAAAGCTTCATTCAAATTGGTCAGAACTTGGTCCCGCCCATCAGGCGCCAGTTGTTCAAAACCTTGAAGATTCTGAGAAATAATTTTCGGCCATTCGGGATTTTGAAAAATATCGCCTAGTTCACGACTTTGACTTGATAGTTCGTTCAATCCAACTTCATACATCAGACGCTGACGGCCTGAAGACCTCTCCATCATGAATTTGAAAACCATTGGATTGGTATAACCAGAGCTTGTAAGGAGCTGATAGGACTGAATAAAATCAAGACCGCGTTGAACGCGTAACCGGTTATCAAAAAGCTGGAAAAATGGCCATGATCGAATTACGGTCCAGATTGGCTTTCTAAAAATAAAGATCACGGCAATAATTGCGACTGCAATGAACCATTGATTGGTATAAAAGTAGTTTAATGCTTCCAAGATATGAGTGAAACTGGTTTTCGTTATTTTCAGGTTCTGCTCGCGTTCGAAACTTTCCAACATCCCGCCACCAAATATTGGAAATCCAATCCCTGCGCTAATTCCCGCAATTATGTTTATTAAGGCTAAGCGTAAAGGCTTAGCAAACTCTTTGCGTGTTTTCTCGCGTGAACGAATTATATCTGCTGCTTTTTTAAAAGATTCTGCTAACTTACCTGACCGGTCACCTGCCTCGGTCAGAAGAATTGCCGTCTCGTCGAACTTTAATAATTTCAAATAATCAGATGGAATCTCGCAAGATTCAAGTTGTTCTTTTGTTACTTGAACCTTTTTATAATCAATGGCCTCAATAATTGCCTTGCCGACAGTTTTACCAGCTTGCATTTTTGATGCAAGAGTAACCAGTGCTAGAATCTGTTCATTTTTAGGAAGCCTAGTCTCAAGCAGAGCAGACCTTAGCCCACCAAGGTGGTCTAAGGTCACACTCAAAATAATTGATTTCGGTACGCCGCTTTTAGATATGGCCTCGTCTCTGGTAGAACCATCAACTGACTTTTTTAAAGTATTACCTTCCTGGCCAATATATTTCACAATGAAGTAAGCCATATCTAAATCCCTTAGTTACAGCGGTAAGAAACAGTCAGCGTGCTTGCAGAAGCGCTGATACTGTTGATGTTAGACGATCTGTCAGACGGATAGGTTGGAATCGAAGACGCAACCGAAGAAAGAGTCGCCGCATCAGTTATTGTTGTCGGGTAGGAAATAGTAACACCAGAATTCGAAGCGCCAGTGACTGACCACGTAGTACCAAACACAGTGGTTGATGAAATACCTCGATCTTGAATTTTAGCAGTAGTGATACCCGTACATAGATTGTTAATAGTTAGTATGCGCGTAATTGCACTAGGAAAGTCTTTCATTAGCTGCGTTTTAGCCGCACCAACTTTGGCATCATCCTTGGCTGTAAACAATCCACCAGCTGTAGCTGCAACCAGGATCGCAATGATGGCCATTACTACGACCACTTCCAAAAGAGTGAAGCCTTTTTGTTTTTGCTTCTTTTTTTCGTCTTTAATGGGGGCCAGTGCAACGTCCTGTGCTGCTATGCTTTTCTGAGCTTCAATATACATAAATAATTACCCTTTCTAGTTAAATAGATTTAAATTATGCTTAACGCGGTATTGCCATCTGACATACTGCTCTTATTGACTTTCACTTGTTTTGGGTCACCAGATCCTAACTGTCGATTTACGTTCACTCTGTCATGGTCGTAACTTTTGAGAGTGGCTTCTAACTGCTCAAACCCTACAATTCCGTTTTTCACGAGTCTTAGTCCATCGTCCCACATGTCCCTAAATGTAGCTTCCTGCATTTGTTTACGACGTAGGATCGAAGGATTCACACCTTCAAGTATTGAAACCTGAACATCAGGTGTGATCTCTAGAATTTCAATGATATTTGTTCGTCCTTTTTCACCTCCGCTAAAGCCCTCTCCACAGACTTTACAACCATTAGGGTTAGCACGATAAACTGTTGCATCATATCCATCGTTATTAAAGATTTCGTGCTTGCCATAAACAGCAAGTCTTTCGCTGTCTTCTTTAAGTGAGTACGGAATTTTACAGCTCTTACACAAAGTCCTAACTAATCTCTGTGCGATAATTCCGCTAGTGTTCGTAACTATCATTTCCATATCAATATTCATTCGTGCAAGCCTGCCAATTGACTCATGAGTATTGTTGGTGTGCAGTGTCGAAATAACTAGGTGGCCGGTTTGAGCAGCTTTGAAACCTAACTCTGCTGTTTCGTTGTCGCGCATCTCACCGACCATAACCACGTCAGGGTCTTGTCTCAATAACGCCCTAAGTGCATCGTTCAGTGAAAGAGATGGCGACACTTCAGAATGGCTCATTCTGAGATGCTGAAATTCAACAGGATCTTCAATGGTATGAAAGTTTTGGTTCGGGTTTCGACTGTATATATCAAGCAACAACGCATTCAAAGTTGTTGTTTTCCCAGAGCCAGTTGGCCCTGTCGCTATAATCATTCCGTTTGGATTACTGCCTAGCTTCTGAAGTAACTTCAAATTTGAGTCAGATAGACCAAGAGAGTTTATGTTCGTCAGCTTTGAATTGTTTCCTAGTAGACGTAATACCATTTTCAATGAAATGCCAGAGTTGCAAACTACAGGCATTGTTGAAACACGAAGATTTATAGATTTTTGCTGATCAATGTTAAATGCAAACTTTCCATCTTGAGCGGTATTTGATGAGAATTGAACGGCACACTTTGTTTCTACAGTCCCCCGCACCATCGTGTCATGTAAGCTTGAATCAACCTTTTTTTGGACACGCAGAACCCCGTCTATACGGAATAAGACATCAAATTTGTCAGTCAGTGTTGGCTGAAAGTGAATGTCGCTGGCATCGAGTGCAGCCGCCGAACGAATTATTTCGTCAACGGTTTGTAGAGCCAACTTGCTGTTAACTCCCTCTTCAGAAGCTTCATCAGTGTACCCGTGCATAGCTTTAAGCTGAGACAGGTAGGTATTTGAAACAACGCCGATACTGTTAAAACTCAATTCTTCGTTGCGTGCCCACTGAGTTGCTGCTGACATACTGCCTTTGTCAAATGGATTGACCAGGCAAAGAACGTCGCTATACAAAACCCACCCATCATCACTTTTTGCGCAGGTTACTGCTATTCCTTCTTCAGTAGCTACAAGGTAAAACCATTCCTTTATTGAAGCAGCTGCTTCAGCAACAATTTCATCATCCTTACATACTCTTATCGCATCTGGAATCACAGTACCCATAGACTCGGATACCGGTTGGTTATTCGCCACCTGGCTAGTAATACGCCCCTTAGCAACCAGGTATTCGTATATCTTGTTTTGGACTCCACTTATTCCGTTTGAGTAAGACATATCAATCGTCCGAGTAACGAACAGATTTAGTCCAATCAATTCGTAGAAGCCGGCGACCATCCGGGCCTTCCAGAACGACGTTGTCGATTCCCAAGCTGGTCAGTCGCATGTCATACACTGTTTCTCCAACGTGAACTAATTCGAACCCGTTGTTAGTAAACAGAACAGCCGAATCTTGTTTGATTTCAGTGAGGGCAAGAACCTGCTTTCCTTGAGCTTTCTCTTGGTCACTTGGTTTACTGACGACAACCACGTCATCATCGGTATCGTTGTCTTCTTCCTGCTCGGCCTTAGCGGCCGAAGACCGTGTTGGCGCGGGCATTGGTATAACAGGGCTCATGCCACCAAATGGGTCATTTGGATTGAATTCCTCCTCGGATCGAGAACCGCCTTGAAGCCGAACCTCATAGGCAAGCTTTTCCATGTCACCCACCCCCATGGGCACGCCGTTCTCGTCTACGATAAATCCCGAATCAGCCATGTCTTTTAATGATTTGGACATAGCTGCCTGAAGCTCGTATTTATCTTTCATGAACCGCATCTCGCTTAGCGCATTTTCTTGTTCAAGAAGTCTATCGCCCGCCTCTCCTGCGTATGCCAGTGATCCGTTGGAAGCAATAATCGCCACTAAAAGCAGTTGCATATTTTTCATAATCAAATTCCTACTACGGCAATATAGATCTGTGTTTTACCTTCACGAACTGAGTAGTCGAGGAGATAGACTGGGCTCTCAGTCTGGACTTTCTGTATGGCTGCGAAGACTAAACGGCTGTTGCCTTTTACAAAGCCACGCCAGGACTTAAGCGGCCCCTCGTACATAGGTGCTGAGCCACCATTCGTACTTTCAGGTTCTGGTACAAGCTCAAGACCGTGAACCATCAGCAGTGCTTTGACTTGTCGCCAGCTCGTTTCAAGCGGCGGGAGCACGGGTGCAGCAGTGAACTCACCAACCATGTACTGAGCGTCTTGAATCCTTGTTTCTAATGAATCGAAGTCACCAGGCAATGTTCTGTCAGATTCAAGCATGAACACTGAGAAGACACATAAGATAAGAGTCCCTAAAATTGCAGCTAACATAGCGCTGCTCATGCCAGAAATTGACGCTTTGGATTTTATCTTCATTAAAATAGTGCCCCACTAATAGCTTCATCAGTTATTTCTGCTGAAGCCTCTACGTGTACCTTGTACGAGAGATCTGGCTGTAGCTCTGTCTTAACGCCGGCAATTACAGTTTTAGGATCTACAGGCGCGTCTGTGGGAGTGATTAACAAGTGTTCGCCTCTGAACCCAACACTGCTTCCGTTCTCTAACGTTGGTGTCCATGCGTCGGGGTATAGCTCGAAAACACTGAAAATTATTTCTAGTTCAGCGCTGTCGTCAGGCCTTGTGATCAGTCGCTCGGATGACAACACCGCAACTCGATCTTCAAGTTCATTTATTAACCCGATCTTTGTGGCATAGTCTGCTACTTGGCTTTTGTATATTGTGCTCAAAAAGTAATTTGCCGCTAATGCAGCGACCACCAACAAGCCGCAAAAGCTACCGGTAACAATCCATTTTCGGTTTGCCTCAGCTCGCTTCATTTCGCCAAGCTCTGTCCGCTTATATGCTGGATAAGCAGGCAGCTTTAGTTCTGTTAGAGGTGTGTCAATTCGGTATGCATTTTTTAGATCAAACTCTACGAAATCTACAATATAGTTATCAGCGTACTCACCGGACGCGACTATATTTGATACTTGCGTGTAATCACTACCGGTCTCCAGAGTCAGGTACATGCCTGATTTTTCGGTGATTGGGTAAATGATTACTTGGCTACCCATGGTCACAGCACGGTTATGGAATAGCACTTGCCATAACCCATACACGTTCATTCCGGGATAGTTTTCACGTAGTCTCGCAATATCGCTTTCGGCTACATAAATCTCTGGTTGTCCAGCTGTCCCCGTCCCCTCTACAAGCGCGTAATAATCTGAGTCTTTACTATTCGCTTGGTTACGATTAACAACATCGCGAACAATGATGACTTCCTGGCCATCAATGACAACGGGTTTGCCAATGCTAAGCGCTGCCATTAATTTCCGCCTTCAACCAGCGTCGGTGTTACCACTAGAACAAGTTCACGTCGCTCAACAGAGTTGTTCACATTTTGTGTGAAGGGGTTGATCACATTCTTCGTGACTACGTTCTGCCATGGCAACTGTTCCATCGCCTTTTCTAGCCGCTCTGTGATTAACCCGCCCAAATGCACAGGCGTGCCTGAAGTGGTGATCAACTGGGTAGAAAACTCTTTCAGCGCAATTCTTGGGGTATCAAACGTGTAGTCACCTACGCCGATTGAGTCAAAGCTATTGAGGTTCGAAATTACTGGGGTAACATCTACCAGAAGCTGATCGTTATCCAAAACTCGAACAGTTACAGCGAGTGTGACGCCGACTTTAAGACGACCTAATTTCGGAGTTACAGTTGTATTGCCGTTTTCGTCGCTGGACTGTTCAATATCAACAATATAAGACAGCTCTTCACCGGCATAGATTTGAGCTGGAACACCATTCCTAACTGTCAGGTTTGGTTGATCTTGTAGCTCTACTCGACCAAATGTTTCTAGGAACCTTATTAAGGCGGTGCCAGTGCCGCCGTCGCCTGTGAAGCTTCCTGTTAGATTCCAGAAGCCACCATCCGTCAACGCTTGCGAGGTATTTGAGAGCCCGATGTCTAATAGGTTTCCAGAAATGGCCCCATTCTTAAGGATGTTCCAGTCAATACCTTTTTGCTTGCCGTTATTGAGAACAACATCGTAGGCCTCAACCTGCACGTTTACGATTTTTGTAGATTCTTCTATTGATCTCTTAATGAACTCGTCCAGGATACGCATCTTTGATGGCTTGCCACCGGCCGCAACTATGCCTACTGATCTTATTCCCTCAATGAAAGGTGCACGCTCGTCAGGCGCTGTTCCGGTAACAAGTTCCACTGAAGGTCCGAAATTTAATCCTGGATTTAAACCCTGATTTATTCCTGCCCCATTCGTGCCTGCTAACCCGATTTGGCTGCTATCTGACCCGCCCTGATTAGTCATGCTGTTATTACTAGGATCAGGTGCACCAAGAATTCGACGTGCGCCATCGACAATCTTAGTCCACTCATCTTCGCTTATATTTACGCCTATTGTTGAGCCAGTAGTTTCTGCTTCCTCAGTTTTTGTTGAATCCCCTGCATCTGCGCCTCGGCTCTGTTTTGACGTGATAATTGAGTCGATGCTTCGTGACGTTGAAAACGCTGCCAGATTCCATTGCTTCGTTTCATAGTTTGTGACATACACCCGTTTTCCATCGAGCTTGATATCAAGGTCACGCGTGCCTTCTATGTATTCGATAAAATCGTTAAGGCTCATCCCTTGAGCTGACACGTCAATTGGATCATTGAGGTTCACAGAACCCTGAGGAATGATTGCGTAACCGGGGAGAGTTTCCTGTAACACTGTCCTCAGTGATCTGTTCTGAACTGTCAGGAAAATGGGGCGCTGTCCTGCGACATCTTCAGTTCGGATCTCGCGAACAAACGTGGCGCCACGGGCTGCTTGCATTTGTACTTCGCGGTCTGGTGATAATTCTCCGTAACGAGTTTCGTCATCTACCTCAAATGTAGATGCGCAACCCAAAATGCTCGCAATGACCGCTGACAGTGCAAATACCTTTGTTTTGGAAAACATGTTGGCTATCCCTTATTTTGAGCGGTCTGTAATCAACAACAGCGGAGATGGATTGCCGTCTGCGTCTTCAAGGTCCCAGAAGTATGCGAACCGCACTTTGGCGTCCCGAATTGATGTAGTGAGTCTGCGAAGGGCCAAGTCACGAGGGTCAGTCGAGATGAACTGATAGCGACGTTCGGATAGCTCGGGGCGAGTGTGGAACTCGACTTTTACCCTCCAGCCTTGTGGCATTATCCCCGTCGCAATTTCTGCCAAGGTTGCAGATTGGTACTCGGCCTGTACGCGCTCATTGAGAACAACCGTTGGATCTACCCGCTCAAGATTGACCCGCTGCTTAGCCGCAGTTTCGATGGCCACGGCGCTTGTCTCGGCCATCATCAGGATCTGCTGGCTTTCCTCACGGATCTTTGCGACTTGTAACGCACCGTCCTGCTCAAGCTGTGCAGCCTGAGCCAAAGCCGAATCGTTAAGCGCCAATGCTTCATTTATCCTTTGTTCTTGCGAGCGGATTTCAGAAAGCTGCATTTCGATCTGATTGCGCTGGGTTTCAAGAATCCGAACCCGCATTTCTGCTTTAGCGGATACATCAGCCTGCGCTGTAGCCACAACACGCTCAGCGTCTTCTCGTGCTGAATTTAGACGTAGGCGGTTCTGCTCCAGCTCTTGTAGTACAGCCTGGTAGCGGCGCTCGGTTTCAGTCTCCTCTACTGAAATCACTGGCTCATCAAGGGAGAGATCAAGCACTGCTGCGGGGGCCGCTTCCGAATTTTGGAAGTCCACAACTCCTGTAACGCTTTGTGCCTTTCCTGCTTCATATACTTTGTCGAAGACAGAAAGTCTTTCGGGGCTAGCGATTGGCGCGTCGCTGTATGCAAATGCATTGGAAACACTGAGGGCCACAGCTAGGCCGATAAGACTTTTGTTCACGAATTTGCCTCACATCATTTTGGTCTATACCAACTAATGTTTTGGCTAAACCCCAGAATCGCCCCCTAGTTGAGTGGAAAATTAATTTTTTTTTCATGATGATGGCCTGACCAACCTTAGGAGCTGTAATGTCCACAAATTCCAAAGTCTCAAATAGCACAGGCATTTTTGCCCTTTGCTTTTGTTTTGCCCTCATCCTGCTCGGTGTGACCTGGTATCTAATGCGAACCAACCAGGCGCTCGATGTA
>TARA_R110002124_G_scaffold149793_2_pt1 | contig 19260 bp, 16 predicted proteins | sample TARA_R110002124 | Tara Oceans TARA_R110002124 (sample SAMEA4397445) | marine metagenome | biome: Polar Biome; feature: [SRF] surface water layer (ENVO:00010504); material: water (ENVO:00002006), including particulate matter (ENVO:01000060) such as... | depth 5 m | reverse complement strand
CGGCAGCGGCCTCGCCACGGACGCGCAAGACAGCGATGTCACGCTGGCCGCGGGCGAGCGGACCGCGCTCGACCTGTCCCTGACGGGCATAGGCATCGGTGACTGGCCGGTTGAATTGACCGTCACCGCTCCCGATGGCGCAACTCAAACCAAGATGCTGACCCTGGGCGTTCGCCCTGCCAGCGCACCGGTGACCACCACCACGCTGCTCCCCATCGACGCTGGCGCCACCGCCACCATCGATGACAGCGTTTTCGCCGACTATCTGACCAATACCGGCTCCCTGACTCTGGCCGTCGGCCCGCTGGCCAGGCTCGACGTGCCAGGCCTGCTGCTCGCTCTTGACCGCTACCCTTATGGGTGTGCCGAGCAGGTATCGAGCCGTGCGCTCCCGCTGCTCTACCTCAACGACGTTGCCAAGCTCATCGGCCTGGCGGGCGACGAAAAACTCAGCCAGACAGTCACCGATGCCATTGCCAACCTGCTTTCCAAGCAGAATTCAGGCGGCGGCTTTGGCCTGTGGGGGCCCTTTGACGGCGGCGATAACTGGCTCGATGGCTACGTCACCGACTTCCTGCTGCGTGCCAGGGCTGCGGGCTACGAAGTACCGGAACAGGCCATGAGCCGGGCTTTCGACAATCTGTCGAACCAGTTGTCCTATGCCAGCGACTTCGACAATGGCGGCGAAGACGTTGCCTATGCACTCTACGACCTGGCCCGTGCCGGTCGCGCCAGCATGGGCGATTTGCGCTACTATTTCGAAGCCCGTCTTGACGCCTTTGGCTCGCCTCTGGCCAAGGCCCAGCTGGGCGCCGCATTGGCGCTTTACGGCGACACCACGCGTGCAGCAGCGGCGTTTGCCGCCGCGGTAACCAGTCTGGCGGATACGCGCGACAGCCAGCGCTATCGCAGTGATTATGGTAGTGAGCTGCGCGACACCGCTGGCGTGCTGGCTCTGGTGGCTGAGTTCAAGCCCGACGGGGTTGATCTGACCGAACTGGCCAATCGTCTCGCCAAACGACGCGACGCCGCCTCCTATCGTTCGACCCAGGAGGACAGCTGGACCCTGCTGGCAGCTGCCGCACTGGGCCAGAGTTCGGCCGATGGCACGATCAGCCTGAACGGGGAGGCGCTCACCGCGCCCGTCTATCGCCGCTTCGAGCAAGCGGATTTTGCCCCCATTGGCATCAGCAACAATGGCACTGCCCCGACGCAGGCGGCGCTCACCGTAACCGGCTTCCCGACCAACCCGCCGGCAGCGACGAGCAATGGCTTCACGCTGTCTCGCGAATACTTCCTGCCAGATGGCACCCCGATTGATCCAGCATCTGGGCCCATTGCTCAAAACCAGCGCCTGGTCGTGGTGCTGACCGTCTGGCCCGAGACGCTGGGATCCGGACAATATGTGCTCGCAGATCCCCTGCCCGCCGGCTTCGAAATCGAAAATCCCGACCTTTCGGCAGGGGAAGGCGTATCGGACTTCAATTGGCTGACGCTCGATACTGCCAGCCATATCGAGTCGCGCACCGACCAGTATGTCGCCGCCTTCCGTTACTATTCTGAGGTCGCCAGCTTTACGACGGCCTATCTGGTGCGGGCGGTCAGCCCGGGGAGTTTTGCACTGCCGGGCGCCACTGTTGAAGACATGTATCGTCCCGAGTTGCGGGCCAATACCGCAGCGGGCTCCCTCGAGGTCACGCCGACAGGGCCATGAGCGCGCCTGATGCCAACTCCGAGCCGCGCCCCTGGGCGCGGCGTCTGACACTGATTGGTTTCACCCTGTTCGTGCTGGCCAGTGCGGCCACGATCCAGCTGACGGCATCGATCACCGAGATCGCTCAGGCGCTGCCACCGACGCCCGATCCGGCAACGGTTCCCGTTTCGGTCGAAGTGACAGACCGGGACGGTCTGCTTTTGCGCCCCTTCACAACTCGGGACGGCCGTTGGCGTCTGCCCATTACCCGCGACGCCGTCGACAGGCGCTTTCTCGACATGCTGGTCGCCTATGAAGACCGCAGCTTTGCCGAACACAATGGCATCGCCTGGTCGTCCATGCTGCGCGCTGCCGGACAATTCGTGGCCGCCGGCGGCCGCGTGGTTTCAGGCGGCTCCACGCTGACAATGCAGGTAGCCAGATTGGTCGAGGGCGAGCCCACGCGCAACGCCTGGGGGAAACTGCGCCAGATGGTGCATGCCACGGCCCTGGAACGCGATCTGAGCAAGGATCAGATCCTGGATCTGTACCTGACGCTGGCCCCCTATGGCGGCAATATCGAGGGTATCCGCGCCGCCAGCCTCGCCTATTTCGGCAAGGAGCCAAGCCGTCTGACTACCGCTCAGGCGGCGCTGCTGGTGGCGCTTCCCCAATCACCCGAGGTTCGCCGTCCGGACCGGGACCCGACAGCCGCTCGTCTGGGTCGCGACAAGGTGCTTGATCGTCTGGTCGATATCGGTGCGCTACCTGCCGAGGAGGCCATCGCCGCAAAAAGCGAGCCCGTGCCCACTGCCCGCCAGGACTTCCCGATGCTGGCAGCCCATCTGGCCGAGCAGGCTGTTCGCGCCCAGCCTCAGGCGCGTACCGTGACGCTGACCATCGACAGGCGGCTGCAGGATGCGCTCGAGCGCCTGGCTGCCGCGCGCGCCCGACTGATCGATCCGCGCGTTTCGGTCGCCATTGTCGCTGCCGACATCGAGGATGGCGACGTCCTTGCCTCCATCGGTTCGGCTGGCCTGTTTGACACGGCCAGCAATGGCTATGTTGACATGACCGATGCTATCCGGTCACCCGGCTCCACGCTCAAGCCGCTGATCTATGGTCTGGCGTTTGAACTGGGTCTCGCCCACCCGCAGAGCCTGATCGAAGACCGCCCGACCGCCTTTGGTGGCTATGTACCCGTCAATTTCGATGGCTTCAGCCGCGGCACGGTGACCATCCACGACGCCCTGACCCAGTCGCTCAACATTCCCGCCATTGTCGTGCTGGACGCCGTCGGACCCGCCCGTCTGGTGTCGCGCCTGCGACGCGCCCATGCCGACCCGCGTCTGCCCATCAATACCGCGCCGAGTCTGGCGGTTGGGCTGGGCGGCGTCGGCATCTCCCTGCGCGATCTGGTCTCGGTCTACGCCGCCATCGCCAATGGCGGACAAGCCGTCAGCCTGCGCGACGGTGTCAGCATGGCGCCAAACCCTACCCAATCCCCTCCCGTGCTGGACCCGGTCAGCGCCTGGTATATTGCCGACATTCTGGCCGACGTGCCGCCACCCCTTAATGGCTCGCCCGGCCGCATCGCCTACAAAACCGGGACCTCCTATGGCTATCGCGATGCCTGGGCAATCGGTTTTGACGGCAGGACCGTTATTGGCGTCTGGGCTGGCCGCCCCGATGGCGCACCTGTCCCCGGTCTGTCGGGCATTGTCGGCGCCGCCCCCATTCTGTTTGAGGCTTTCGATCGCCTGGGCAGCCGCCGCGCACCGCTGCCCCGGGCACCACGGGGCGCCCTGCTGGCTTCCACTGCGGAACTCCCCGCGCCGCTGCGCCGTTTCCGCCACCCCGACAGCGATATGGTGGCGCGCGATTCGGCGCCCGAAATCGCCTTTCCCGGCGATGGTGTCACTGTCGATGCGGCGCTGGGTGATGGCGCGTTTTCGCCCCTCGTGGTCAAGGTGCGCAATGGCGTGCCGCCCTTCACCTTCTTTGCCAATGGGGCCCCTTTTGGCCGCCCCAATTTCGCCCGCCAGAGCAGCTGGAATCCCGATGGACCGGGTTATGTTACCCTGTCGGTCGTTGACGCCGAAGGTCGCGGCGACAGCGTCAGGGTGTTCCTGGATTAGCCGGGCATGAAAATGGGGCGGCGTGACCGCCGCCCCGTTCTGCCGTCAATGCCACCAGCCCCGAACTGGCTCTAGCTGACCTTGGCCAATGCCTGTTCGACGTCGGCAATGATGTCATCGATATGCTCGATGCCCACTGAAATGCGGACAAGGTCCTCTGACACACCCGCCTTGGCCAGTTCTTCTGGCGATAGCTGACGGTGCGTGGTCGAGGCGGGATGGCAAGCCAGCGACTTGGCATCGCCAATATTGACCAGCCGCAAGATCATGTTCAGCGCATCGATGAACTGACCACCCGCAACAGCGCCGCCCTTGATGCCAAAGCTGACGATACCCGAAGCCTTGCCCTTGGTGATCTTGGTGGCGGCCGCATGGTATTTGCTGTCGGCCAGTGCGGCATAGTTCACCCAGCTCACCTTCGGATGGGCGGTCAGATAATTGGCGAGGGCCAGCGCATTTTCGCAGTGGCGATCCATGCGCAGGCCCAGTGTTTCCAGACCCATCAGGAACAGGAAGGCGCTGTGGGGAGACAGTGCCGCACCAGTGTTGCGCAGCGGCACCACGCGGCAGCGCCCGATATAGGCAGCAGCTCCCAGAGCCTCGGTGTAGACCACGCCGTGATAGGATGGGTCGGGTTCGTTCAGGATCGCGAAGCGATCCTTGTTCTTGACCCAATCGAACTTGCCGCTATCGACAATGATGCCGCCGACCGAGTTGCCGTGGCCCCCGATATATTTGGTGAGCGAATGCACAACGATGTCGGCGCCGAATTCGAACGGCTTGCACAGATAGGGCGTGGCGACCGTGTTGTCGACAATCAATGGCACGCCATGCTTATGCGCGATATCGGCCAGGCGCTGAATATCCACCACATTGCCGGCCGGGTTGCCGATCGATTCGCAGAACACGGCCTTGGTCTTCTCGTCGATCAGCGCCTCAAGGCCATCGAAATCCCCCTGGTCAGCCAGGCGCACATCGATGCCCTGGCGCGGGAATGAATGCACGAACAGATTATAGGTGCCGCCATAAAGCTGGCTGACGGAAACGATGTTGTCGCCCGTGCCGGCAATCGCCTGGATCGCATAGGTGATCGCTGCCATGCCAGAGGCCACGCACAGCCCCGCTATGCCGCCTTCCATCTCTGCCACCCGCTGTTCCAGCACGGCGGTCGTCGGGTTCATGATCCGGGTATAGATATTGCCGGGTACTGCCAGGTTGAACAGATCGGCTCCATGACGGGTATCATCAAAGGTGTACGAGGTTGTCTGATAAATCGGCACCGCGGCTGCCTTGGTCGTTTCCTCAGACGTATAGCCGTGATGCAGCGCAATAGATTCCAGCTTCATGGGGTCCCCTCTCGCTAATTGGTTTCTCGTGTCCGATGGACTTGGTTATCATTGGCTGCCGGCAATGGGCAGTCGTCCCAGCAGATATTTGATGATTTGGCCCGGCAAGCCGCCAGGCCCCCCGCGCCGGCCGCCATCCCTCTTGCGTCCGCCCGCAGATCAGTCGTCGCCAGGCAGCGGCAGGCGCAAATTGGCCATGTAGGGCCAGTGTGGCAACAATGGCTCGATCTGATCACGCACGATCTGCATTGCAAAATTGGTCGGCTCGGCAAGGTTGAGATGCGGCGGAACGATCATTGAATAGGACAGCATGACACGCGGTTTGAACGGCCGGATAACCGTCGCATCTGACCGTGTGGCGCGCGCGGAAAACGGATCCATCAGCGCCAGCCCGACGCCTTGCTCCACCAGGCTCCCGGCCGTGGCGGCGAACAGAATCTCCGCTGTTATATTGGGCGATATCTGCGCACTCGAAAACACATCATTGATCTGTGGACGGATGCTGCCACTTTGTCCAAGCACGATGAGCGGTTCGTTCTTCAGCTGTTCCACGCGCACTATCTCGCATCGCGCCAGGCGATGGTCTCGTGGCAGCACGCAGACTGCCTCCACGCTGCTTTCGTGCAGCACACGAACGTCACTTGCGCCGCGCGGCAAGGTACAGAACCCCAGGTCATGCTGCCCCCGCGCGACTTGATCGGCAATGGCCATCGAGTTTTCGGTGTGAATGCTGAAGCGCAGTTCGGGATACCGCCGACGCAGCGCACCAACCACCATGGAAACGTAGCCTAGTGACAGGAAAGGCGGAGCGGCCACACGCATCAGTGATTGCGGAAACCGCTTTATGGTTCGCGCGGCCTGCTCGATTTGATGCAGGCCCAAAAAGACGCGTTCCACCTCGTCCATGAGCCGAAGGGCATCCTTGCTTGGCTTGAGTTTGGGACCATTCCTGTCAAACAGCCGCAGACCCAAACCGCTTTCAAGGTCGGCGATCAGCCGGCTCACCGCCGGTTGCGTAATCGACAGCATCTGCGCCGCCGACGTCATGCCATGGGTCCGCATCACGGCGCGAAATGCCTCGACCTGTCGCAACGTAATACGTGGCAATGGGTCGGCAGAGCTGGGTTTTTCCATAACATTCACGCATGATAAAATATGAAGGTACGATTTGACATTATGGCTATCAGGTCAGAACCTTTGTCAATCGACCCAATGCGGAGGCGGCGGGGAATTCTGAGGGGAAAACAAGGGAACCATGATGAACACGATTTTTCGGCTCGCGGCGCTGTGCGCTCTTACCTTGAGCGCTGCTGTGCCCGTCCACGCCCAGACACTGCGTCTGTCCACCCAGGCCAATGCGCCGCACCCCTGGCTGGATGCCGCTCAGGTCTTGCGCGACGACGTGCTTGAGGCAACGGACGGTCGCATAAAGATCGAAATTTTCAACGGCGGCGCGCTGGGTAATGACGCCACCGCCCTGGACGAAATGCGCATGGGCACGATTGATCTGCTGGTTGGCGGAACGCAGGAAGCGACCCCCTTCTTTCCCCAGTTTCAGCTCTTTAGCCTGAGTTACCTGTTTGCCGACGCCGAAGTGCTCCGCACCGCGGTGGCCCCGGATAGCGCGATTTCGGCCTATTTTGAGGATGTCTACGTCCAAAGCGGCAACGGACTGAAGCTGCTCGCCCTGACCGGAGGCGGTGTCCGCAATCTGAGCAATAACACCCGGCCCGTTGAAAAGATCGACGACATTTCCGGCATGCGCATGCGTGTCCCCGGCTCGCGAATGGACGCATTGATGTGGGAAACATCTGGCGCATTGCCGACCTCTCTCCCCTTTACCGAGCTTTATACGGGCATGCAGACCGGGGTTGTCGATGCGTTTGAAAGCACCATCAGCGCCTATGTCGCCAACAAGCTCTATGAAGTTGCTCCCTATCACGCCAAGACCGAGCACCAGTTCATGGTCAGCCACATCACCATGAGCCAGGCCAGCTTCGACCGGCTTAGCCAGGATGATCAGGCGGCCCTGATGAAGGCTGCCGCCCATGCGTCCGAGGTCGCGATTGACGCCGGAATCAAATATGACGAGTCGCTGCTCGAGCCGCTCGTGAAATCGGGCCAGGTAACCCTGACCGAAGTCGACAAGGCCCCCTTCATCGCCATTGTCGCACCGCTCCACGATGAAGTGGCTGCCGATCTCGGTGTCACCGATCTGCTCGAACTGATCCGGTCAATCCACTGAGCACATCCACGGCGGCGACCGCCACAGGTGGCCGCCGCCGTGCCGGGAGACAATCATGCTAAGCAAGCTAAATGGGCTGATCGAAACGATTCTCAAGCTCGCCGGCGGCCTCTTGTTCGCCGCCTTTATCCTGATCATTCTGTTTCAGGTGTTCGCGCGCAATTTCATTGCCATGTCGTTCGTCTGGACGGACGAGATTGCCATGTTCTGCTTTATCTGGAGCGTGTTCATCGGCGCTGCGGTCGGCTATCGGCACAACCTTCATTACGTCGTGGAGATCTTTCCCGAAGACTTCGTCAGGACCAACAAGGCACTCAAGCTTGTTGGCCTGCTCCTGGGCTTCCCCTTGGTCTGGGTGCTCGCTACCGGAGGCTGGGACTACGCCCAATTGGGGTGGCGCCGCTATTCTTTCTCGCTCGGCTATCCGATCTTTTACCAGAACGTCGTCGTCGCTCTGAGTGGAGCGGTGATGGTCCTGTTCACCATCGAAATCGCCATTCGCGACATCAAGGCCTTCTGGTCTGACGAACCCATGCAGCAAAAGGTGGCCGAATGACCTCGATTCTGATTTTGCTGGGCAGCTTTCTGGCCCTGATTTCGCTGCGCGTACCGATTGCCTTTGCCATTGGCGTCGCCTCACTGATCACCGTGCTGACTTTGGGGCTCCCGCCCACGTCGGTCGTCAACCAGATGGTCTCAAACATCAATTCCTTCGCCCTGCTGGCAGTGCCGTTTTTCCTGCTGCTGGGGCGCCTGATGAACGATAGCGGCATCACCGACCGGCTGATGGCGTTTGCGCAGTCAATGGTGGGTCACATCAAGGGTGGTCTGGGCCATATCAACGTGCTGGTCAGCATGATGTTTGCCTCCATGTCCGGTTCGGCCGCAGCCGATACCGCAAGTGTGGGTGCCATCATGATCCCGGCCATGACCAAGGCCGGCTATCCCGCCCCTTTTGCGGTGGCCCTGACCGCGACCTCCTCCACGCTGGGGGTCATCATTCCGCCATCCATACTCTTCGTGATCTACGGCGCCTTCGGCAATATCTCCATTGCGGCACTGTTTCTGGGCGGCATCCTGCCCGGCATTCTGATCGGCCTGACCCAGATGGGCTACACCTACTATGTTGCCTCACGCTACAATGTGGTCAATCCCGAGAAGGTGGACTTCCGTGGACGGCTGCGGGCCGGCAAGACCGCGGCACCGGTTCTGCTTATTCCCATCATCATCCTGGGCGGGATCACCAGCGGCTTCTTTACCGCCACCGAAGCGGCATCGGTGGCCGCGCTGACCGGCCTGATTCTGGCTGTGGTCGTCTATCGTTCAGTCAGGCTCGGCCAACTCTTCGAATTGCTCAGTTCCACCGTCGTAGCCTATTCGCTGCCGATGTTCGCTGTGGCGGCCGCCGGCATCATGGGCTGGCTCATTGCCTATATGGGCATCGCCCGGGAGGTTGCCGACTTCATCATCTCCGTGTCTGACCATCCAATCGCCGTCATGGTGATGGTCATGATATTCTGCCTGATCATCGGCACGGTCCTCAGCCCGATGACAGCGGTCATCATCTTCCTGCCGATCATTCAGGAACTGACCACGATCGCCCACATCTCCGATATCCACATGGCCCTTGTCGTCTGTATTTCCCTGGCAGTTGGCCTCACGACGCCGCCCTATGGCATCTGCCTGCTCATTGCGGCGCAGATCGGCAATGTATCCATGCCCCGGGCCTTCATGGCAGTGCTGCCCATCATCGGACTCACCGTTTTGGTGATCTTGTCCGTGGTTCTCCTGCCTGACCTCTTCCTCTATTTGCCGCGGACCTTTTTCCCGCAATCCTTTGGCATTTTGAGCTGATCGGCCGACTGACAAAAAGAGTTTCCAAATGAAAATTGCAATCCTTGGCGGTGGGCCCATCGGGCTCACCTATGCAGCACTGCTGCGCCAGAACGGTCACCAGGTAGTGATCTACTCCCAGTCGGCCAACGCGGACGCCACCCCTCTGACCATCGAGGGCGCCGTGGAATTCTCAGGCCAGTTCGACTACGCCGCGGATCTGGAAGGCGCGACAGCGGGCGCCGACATTCTCCTCTGCACCCGCCGTGCCGTGGGCGTGCAGAACCTGATCGACAACCTGGCGCCGCTCGTTCAGGTCAATCAGACGCTGATCTTCAGCGCAGATCTTTCCCTGAGCGCGCATTACGCCGCCATGGTGCTGGGAACCCTGGGCAAACAGAACGCCATTATTTCCTGGTCCACAACGGTGGCGACAGCGCAGCGCCGCGGTCCCACCCATATTGTATCGGGCACGCTGCGGGACCGGATCGACTATGCTGTTGCCAATCCTACCGGTCCCGACGGCAGCGGCATGCTGCTCGAAGCACTGTTCGGCGCCAGATTCCACCGCTTGACAAGCGTGCTCGCGGTCGCGCTGAGCAACCTCAACCCCCCTATCCATCTCGCCAATGCCCTGGCCAACCTGACGCGGATCGAGAAAGGCGAGGACTGGGACAATTATGCCGGGATCACCCCAGCCGTAGGCAGGATGATCGAGGCACTGGACAAGGAACGCATCACTCTGGCCGGGCAATTCGGCTTGAAGGTGCGTGATGTATTTGAACACTATCTCCAGACTTTCCCAAATCTGGCGCCGGGATCGGTTTCCGAAATGGCCGCCCGTGTCAGCGCGAAAGGCCCCGGCACGCCGGGCCCTAAACTGATCAACACGCGCTATCTCACCGAAGATATTCCTTTCGGCCTGGTCCCACTCGTGCGCCTGGGTGAACTGGCCGGCGTCGCCATGCCTCTGCACGATGCCGGGATCAAATTTGCTTCTGCCTATACGGGACAGGATTTTGCGTCCCAGAACACAATGCTCCCAGAACTTCTTGCGCATTGCTCGCTCGAGAAACTGACAGCGTTGTAGGAGCCGTGACCAAGAGCCAGCCCGGCGTGGCGGCTACCGCAACTTGCCAGCAGTGGTAGTCGCCGCGAGATACGGTGTGGCGAGCAGTTTTTTGCTGCGGGTAATATGAGGCTCGCCAAAGCGGCAGCGCGAGGCAAGGGTTCAGCTCGGCCTCACGCCCGGGGAATGCCGACCGTCTGCTGGCGCATGCTGATCAGCAGATGGCGTTCGGCGCCCCGCGCGTGACGCTCCACGACAGCCACTGCTTCTTCCACCATGCCTGCTTCAACCGCCTTGAGGATATCGCAATGGTCCTGGATCACGTTGCGGCGCCGGGCAGGATTGATCGGATAGCGGCGCGCCAGCGCCCGCACGACCTGACCATGTCGCTGACGGATGGCCAGAGCCTCGGTATTGAAGTGGCGATTGTACATGACGCCATGGAAAGCCTCATCCAGACGGTCCCATTCGACCTGGTCACCCTCGACCCGCTCGAGCTGGCTCTGAAACCGGCGGGCGGCCTCGATGTCCTCGGGGCTGGCCTGCTCGACAAACACCCGGATCAAATAGGGTTCGATCATGGTCCTTATGTCGAAGATGTTGCGCACAAAGGCTTCATCCAGTGATCGCACCCGCGCGCCGCGGTGGCGGCTGATATTCACGAACCCTTCGCCGCTCAGTTGATGCAATGCTTCCCTGATCGGATTTGTGCTCACCGCATAGCGTTGGGACAATTCCTGCGTCTTGAGCCAGCCGTCCGCTGGAAAGACCCCGCTGATGATGTCCTCCCGCAGCCGGTCCGGCACAGAGCGAAAGCTTTCCGCGCCCACACCAGGGTCCTCTGTGAGGTCGACTTTCTCGTCTGGGATCAGCGTCATGCGATTCTGCCTTGGCTCTATTGGGGTGAACTTACTCATCCGGCTGGGCTGAGGCAATTGTTGACTTTGTACAATTCTGCTGATTTGTTAGCGCAATAATTCGTTTCATCAGGGAGGAAACCATGAAATCGATCAGCAATATCGTGTTGGCAGCCATGGCGATGGGGGCGCTGACCTTGGCGCCGGTTGCGCTCGACGCCGCCGAAATCAAGTTCGCCTTTGAGATGTTTGAAGGAGACAATCCCGAATTCAACGCTGCCACCGCCTTCAAGGACTATGTGGAGAACAAGTCCAATGGCGAGCTGACGGTACGTCTCTTCCCGGGCAATCAGATGGGGTCTGTCCGTGATACCACCGAGATGGTGCAGCAGGGCACGCTGGAAATGACGATGCCTTCGGACGGTGCCTTCGCCGGTTTCTATCCAGCAATCCAGGCCTGGGCGATGCCCTATCTGTTCACTTCAGCGCCTGTCGCCTGGGATGTCATGAACGGCGAGTTCGGCCAGTGGATGCTCAACGACATTCATGAGCAGACCGGCATGAAGGCACTGGCTTTCTCCCAGAACGGCTTCCGCTCCTTCATGAACAATGATCATCTGATCACGATGCCAGGCGACATGAAGGGGATGAAAATCCGGACCATGGAAAGCCCGGTCTACATGGAAATGGTGTCGGCACTCGGTGCCGATCCTACCCCGATCGCCGGTTCCGAAGCCGTGATGGCACTTCAGCAGGGTGTTGTTGACGGCCTGGAAAGCCCGCCGCCCGTGCACCTGTCAGGCGGCGCTGCGGACGTTGCCAAGTTCATGACCCTCAATGAGCACGTTTTTGGCCTGCACATCGTGGTTGCCAATGATGCCTGGTTCAATTCCTTGTCACCTGCAAATCAGCGCATCGTCATGGATGGTGCAAAGCTGCTGGCCAATATCGAGAACGTCGAAAAGACCAATGGTGATTGGGCTGCGATCGCCGCCATCAAGGCAAAGGGCGTTGAAGTCCACATCTCGACGCCCGAGGAAAAAGCCCAGTTCAAGGAAGCCGTGTATCAGCCCGTCCGCAACTTCATCCAGGAGAAGGTCGGCGAGGATATCCTTACCCGCATCGAGGCGGCCGTCGCCAACGCGGAAGCGGAACTCTATCCAGCCGCTCAATAGCGACCTGCAATCCGGCAGCGCCTTTTTCGGCGCTGCCGTCCTCCTGGAGCGTGTTCATGACACTGAAATCGGTATCCTCAGCTCTGGCCTGGGTCTGCGAACGCATTGCCGCCAGCATGTTCCTGTGGGTGTGCCTGCTCAATATCGCTCAGGTCCTGGGGCGCTACGTGATCGGCACCTCCATCCCCTGGGCCGAAGAGGCAATGCGCTACACGATGGTCTGGGTAATGATGCTGGGCGGAAGCGCGGCGATCTATCACGTCGAGCACATGGCGGTAGATGGCCTGGCAGACATGCTTGTGCCCAATCGCCGTCACCTTGTACTCAGTGTGCTCTACACCATCGCTGGCAGCTTCTGCCTATTGCTGGTGCTTTTTGGCTGGCCGGCCGCCCTGGCCAATATACGTCAGCATGCCGCCGCTTCAGGGATCTCCATGATGTGGCCCTATCTGGGCATCCCGGTGGGCGCAGCCATCATGATCGTCCAGATCGTGTTGTGCATTTTGTCCGGCTTTAACGAAATCAACGCCGAACCAGAGCGGCTCTGAGCCCCATGCGACCGCGTCCCATGGCGCGCCCGTCTGATCAATCAAACAAATTCTGTGAGGCCATCAAATGGCTTGGGTTGCCACAATATCATTCCTGCTGCTGGGCCTTGGTATCCCCATTGCCTTTACGCTCGGACTGGCCGGCACGTTTGGCATATGGCAGTTCGGCATCCCGCCCCAGGTGATCATCACCCGTTTTTTCGGCGGCGTTGACAGTTTCATCTTCCTGGCGATGCCGTTCTACATTCTGGCTGCCGAAATCATGAACATGAGCGGCATCACCCAGCGCATCATCCGGGCCACCGCCCTGATCACCGGGCGGCTTCCTGGCGGCACAGCCTACACCAATGTCGGCGCCTCCGTGCTTTTTGCCGGTATTTCCGGATCGGCCGTGGCCGACGCCAGCGCCTTGGGACGGTTCTTCATGAAGGTGATGCCGGAGGAGGGCTACACCAAGGAGTATTCCGCAGCAGTTACCGCCGCATCATCCATCATTGGGCCAATCATCCCGCCATCGAGCCTGGCCATCATCATGGCAGCGGTAACGGGCCTGTCGATCGTGGATCTTTTCGTCGCCGGCATCATACCGGGACTGATGCTGGGTGTGGCCTGTACCGTGGTCATCCTGATCACCAGCCTGACCAAGGGGCTGCCACGCTCTCACATCAAGGTGGAACGGGCCCAGGTACCGCGACTGCTGCTCGAAAGCGTGATCGTTGCCATTCTCCCCGTCATCATTGTCGGCGGCATGGTTACCGGGGCATTCACCGCCACCGAGGGCGGCGGCATTGCCGTGTTCGTCGCCGCGGCCATGGGGCTGGTCATCTTCCGGTCGATTTCCTTTGCCGACCTCTGGCGCGCTGTCATTGTTTCCGCCCGCGTCACCGCAACGGTCTATTTCCTCGTCGCCACCGCAGCGATCCTTTCTTACGCGCTCAACCTGCTTGGCATTGCCTCGCTTGTTTCGGCCATGGCACCCTATTTCGAAGGCAATCCGACACTCTTCCTGTTCGGCGTCATGTTGCTCATGCTGATTCTGGGCATGTTCCTCGACATTGGCGCCGCCCTGGTGATTTTCGTGCCGCTCCTGATGCCCACTATCATCCAGCTGGGCATCGATCCCATCCAGGCCGCCATGGTCATCATGCTGACCCTGGCTCTGGGCCTGATCACCCCGCCATTCGGCGTGGTGCTGTTCATCCTGATGAAAATTGGCAATGTCGGGCTGATGCCGCTTTTCCGCGGGCTGATCCCGTTCCTCGTCGCGGAACTGGTCGCCATCTTGCTGCTGGTGATCTTTCCGCCTCTGACCACCTGGCTTCCAAGCATCTTTAACTAGCAATCAATCACATCGACCAAAGAGCGTAGACATGAAAATCACCGATATCAAAGCGTATCCGATCTGGGTGGGGGTCAGAAACCAGTTGCTGGTCAAGGTGGAAACCGACGAAGGCATTTATGGCTGGGGCGAATCCGGCATGTCCTTTCGTGAAAAGGCCGTAATGGGCGCCATTGAGCATTATCGGGAATTTCTGCTCGGCCGCGATCCGATGAATGCCGCCGCGCTTTGGCAGGAAATGTATCGTAGCCAGTATTTTGAGGGCGGACGCGTACTCTCGGCGGCAATTTCGGCGCTCGACATCGCCTTCTATGACATCAAGGGCAAGGCGCTCGGTGTTCCGGTCTACCAATTGCTCGGCGGGCGCAGTCGTGACCGTGTACCGGCCTTTGGAACCGTGCCCTGCGATCCTGGCGAGGAAATGATCGAGAAGGCCAAGGTGCTGCGCGATGCCGGCTGGCAGTGCATCCGTTTCCTGGGCGCCTTCCAGGAAGCTCCCCACACGTTCGAGCCGCGTGAATCGATCGCTGCAACTGCCGACTGGATCACTGCAGCCCGCCAGGAACTGGGCCACGGCGTGGTCATGGGGGTGGAATATCACCATCGTCTGAGCGTCGCCGAAGCCGCCTCGTTCTGTCAGAAGATGCCGAGCGGCACGATCGACTTCATCGAGGAACCGATCCGCGACGAATCCCCTACGGCCTACCAGGCCCTGCGCCGGATGACCGACGTCCCCTTCGCCATAGGCGAGGAGTTCTCCTCCAAGTGGCAATTTGCGCCCTATGTCGAAAACGACATTCTCCAGCACGCGCGGATCGACATCTGCAATGTGGGTGGCTTTACCGAGGCAATGAAGGTCGCCGGCTGGTGCGAGGCCCATTATGTCGACCTCATGCCGCACAATCCCTTGGGCCCGGTGTGTACCGCCGCCTCTGTCCATATGGGCGCGGTAGTGCCCAATTTTTCCTGGCTGGAATGCCGGGCCAGCCCGGTCGAGCAACTTGGCTTCGACAACAGGGACATCTTCCCCGTGCAGGTCGAACTCGATGGGGGCGCCTATGTGGTGCCCGAAGGGCCCGGGCTCGGCGTCGAAGTCGACGAGGAGCGCCTGCAGGCGGCCGAATTCAAGTATTCCGAGCCCCCGCATCTGCGACGCCGCGACGGCTCCTTCACCAACTGGTAGCCACCATCGCTGCTTCAGGACAAAGACCGCTCTGGCGCAAAGCTAAGTTGCTCGAGAGGTCTTTCGGTCGGGTCGGCGCAACGGCCTGTCGCGTCCGGGCGCTAACCTCGCCAAGTCAGCGCCTGTTGCGCTATGATACCGTCGACACTTTGCTTTCCGGACAAGGATTTTTGATATGGCACTGCGCATTGTCTTCATCGGTGGCACCGGCCAGATATCTTATCCATGCGTCGAACGTGCCGTAGCCCAGGGGCATGACGTCAGCGTCTTCAACCGCGGCAGGCGGGACAGCAATTTGCCGGCCGGCGTCACCTCCATCACAGGCGATCTGGCCGGGCCGGAATATGCTGCCCTTGCCGGGGCCAATTTTGATGTCGTTTGCCAGTTTATCGCTTTCACCCCCGATCAGGTGGCCCGAGACATCGAACTGTTCTCCGGTCATTGCGGGCAATATGTCTTCATCTCGTCCGCCTCGGTCTATCAAAAGCCGGCCACTCACTATGTGATCACCGAGCACACGCCCGCGATCAACCCTTACTGGCCCTATAGCCAGGCCAAGATTGCCTGCGAAAACCTGCTGCACGAGGCGTCTGATCTGAACTGGACCATCGTGCGCCCCAGCCACACCGTTCGCACCGGCTTGCCTGTCATGCTGGGCGACAGTGATGTCATGGCCCGCCGCATGCTCGATGGCGAACCCACCATTGTTGCCGGGGATGGCCACACCCCCTGGACGCTGACCCGTTCGGTCGATTTCGCCGTGCCGTTTGTCGGTCTCCTTGGCAACCCAGGGGCGCGCAACGAGATCTTTCACATAACCAATGACCATGCCCACATCTGGGACGACATCCAGAATGCTATCGCCCGCCTGCTGGGGGTCGAGGCCAGGATCGTGCACGTGCCGACCGATACCCTGATCCGCTATAATCCAGAATGGGTCGGTCCCCTGGTCGGGGACAAGGCATGGACGGCGCTCTTCGACAATTCCAAGGTCAAGCGCGTTGTCGGCGACTTCAGCTGTGCCCGGGAACTCGATGACATCCTGGCCGAACCCATACAACACCTCAAGCAACGCCTGGCCGCCGCACGGCCACCCAGGGGTGAGCTGGACGCGCTGGTGGATCGGATCTGCAAGGAACAGGCGGCATTGGGCTAAGGACCCGCTGAGCTCCCAGCCGCCTGGCCTGCGGACCGGCCGGGTAGTGCTGTCGCTGGCGACTCTCCCATGGGCAAGTTTGGGAGAGGCGTCAGGCTCAGCGGCGCTACGCATTCACGACGCAACGAATTCCGGCATCTTGTAGAAGAGATCGATGGCGGAGAGAGAGGGATTTGAACCCCCGATGGAGTTGCCCCCATGCCGCATTTCGAGTGCGGTGCAATCGACCACTCTGCCATCTCTCCGCGAGATCGATGAAGGTCCCAATGGGTCCCGTGCAGTCGACACGGTGCGGCTTATGGCATAGCAATAACGGCGCTGCAACACCCCTTATGGGCTTTCACTTTGACTTGAGGCACAGGTCGGTGGCCACCGCACTGCTCCCCTCACTTTTTTGTGCATTAATCATCCAGTCCCGGACGCGCTACGTTCCCCTTGTAATGCACAACAATGATGGGAGATTTCGATGGTGAAGCGGCGTGAACTCATGGCCGGAATGGCCACTCTGTCCCTGCTCTCGCTCGGCGGCGGCCATGTTGGATCAGCCTTGGCCCAGGACGCAGGCCTCGACGGCGACGCGATCGCGACGGCCGATGGTGACATCATCGTGCACCCCGTCGACCATGCAAGCCTGCTGCTCGGCTTTGCCGATCAGGTGATCTATGTCGATCCCGTCGGGGGCGCCGCGGCCTATGACGGCTTGCCGGCCCCCACCGCCATTCTGATCACCCATGGCCATGGCGACCATTTCGACGTTCCCACACTGCAAGCCATTGCCGGCGACGCACCTATCATCACCAATACCGATGTCTTCGATAAGCTCCCCGAGGACCTCAAGGCCCAGGCCACAGCGCTGGCCAATGGCGAAGACGGCACCCTCAATGGCATCGCCGTCAAGGCGATTCCCGCGCACAACACCACCGCCGACCGCATGAACTACCACCCGGTTGGCGTGGGCAATGGCTATCTGATCACCCTGGGCGACAAGGTGGTCTATGTCGCCGGCGACACCGAACCGACGCCCGAAATGCTGGCGTTGACGGGCATTGCGGTGGCCTTCCTGCCCATGAACCTGCCCTATACCATGACGCCCGAGCAGGCTCTGGAGGCCATCAACACGTTCAAGCCGGCCATTGTCTATCCCTATCACTATGGTGAAAGCGATCTCAGCGTGCTGGAAGGGGCGGTGAACGCCGATACCGAACTGCGCCTGCGCAACTGGTATCCCGGGGGCGCCTGACCCCGCCAGACGCTTGACTCTTGGGGCATTTACCCCGATAAGCGCCCTCGGAAATGCGCGCTGGCTGGTCTGGCGCGCTTCCTTTGTTTAAAAACGCTGTTCGAGGTTGCCCGTCGGCTGCTTGCTGACACGCCTACTCGAAGACCGCAGGATCAGGGCTTGCCCTGCGGCGCCACAGGACGCGACACAATGGGACCGGGCGTTTGACGCTCCCGGTTAAGCTATGACTTTTGCCGTGATCAAAACCGGTGGCAAGCAGTACAAGGTTGCCGCCAACGACGTTCTCAAGATTGAAAAGCTCGATGCCGAAGCCGGCACCATCGTCACCTTCGACCAGGTGCTCATGGTTGATGGCGAAGTCGGTGCCCCGCTGATCGAAGGCGCGCTTGTCGCTGCCGAACTGCTTGAAACCCGCAAGCAGAAGACGGTCATCATCTTCAAGAAGAACCGTCGCCACAATTACCGTCGCCGCAACGGCCACCGCCAGTTGCTCTCGACCGTGCGCATCACCGAGATCCTGACGGGCGGCGCACAGCCGACCATCAAGGCTGCCGGCGTTGCTGCCACGACCGATTCTGTGACTGAAGCCAAGCCTGCCAAGAAGGCCGCTGCCCCCAAGGCTGCAGCGTCCGAGGCAACCGAGGCCAAGGCTCCAGCCAAGAAGGCCGCGCCGAAGAAGGCTGCAGCTGCAACCGACGAAGCCGCTGAAAAGCCGGCAAAGAAGGCCCCGGCCAAGAAGGCCGCACCCAAGGCCGACAAGGAATAAGGAGCTAGAAGATGGCACACAAAAAAGCAGGCGGTTCATCCCGCAACGGTCGTGATACCGCTGGCCGTCGTCTCGGCGTCAAGAAGTTCGGTGGCGAAGTTGTCGTTGCCGGCAACATCATCATCCGTCAGCGCGGTACCAAGTGGCACCCCGGCACCGGCGTTGGCATCGGCAAGGATCACACCATCTACGCACTGGTGGACGGCAATGTGTCGTTCCGCACCCGTGCGAATTCGAAGGTGTTCGTTTCTGTCGACCCGGCTATGGCCGCCGAATAACCCGGCAGGTCTGATGAACCCAGCCGGTGACCTGTTCCCCGGCCTGTGTTCGCTCTGCAGCGAAATTGACAAGGGGAACCGGTCCGCCGGTTCCCCTTTTTCGCATTCTCGAATTTGAGCCAGAAACATGGACAGCATCGCCCAACGCCTCCCGGATTCGCTGGAAACCGATCGCCTGGTGCTGACCACGCCGACCCTGGCCCATGTCCCCGAGATGGCTGCCCTGGCCAATAGTCGCGCGATCTATGAAGTGCTGGCGCGTCTGCCTCATCCCTATGCCGAAAGCGATGGACGCTTTTTTGTCGAGAGCATTGCCCGCGGCGAGAGCGAATTCGCCTGGTCGATCCTGCGTGATGGCACCTTTATCGGCGTAATCAGCCTGATCGGCATCGAC
>TARA_R110002124_G_scaffold276986_2_pt1 | contig 19265 bp, 6 predicted proteins | sample TARA_R110002124 | Tara Oceans TARA_R110002124 (sample SAMEA4397445) | marine metagenome | biome: Polar Biome; feature: [SRF] surface water layer (ENVO:00010504); material: water (ENVO:00002006), including particulate matter (ENVO:01000060) such as... | depth 5 m | reverse complement strand
ACAGGTGTAGATCGCGCCGGGGATCGCCGCCTCGGGCTCCGGCCGCTCCCCGAGATAGCGGGCCGGGTCGTTGACGAATTTGGTCCGGCAGCCGGCGGAGCAGAACACATAGGCCTCGCCCTCATGCATGGCGCGATGGGTCGCGGTCGCAGGGTCGACGGTCATGCCGCACACGGGATCGACGGCCTGGGCGCTCCCGGCGGCGGATGGGTTTGAGCAGCAGTTGTGACCAGTCGGGCGCGAATGTGTGGGCGTTGACATGACAAACTCCTAGCTGGACCTGATGATGATATATACCCTTAGGGGGTATGGCACAAAATACCGGTCCGGGGTATGTGGAAACGATCAAACCGGGGAATTGGATGCAGACCGAAACGAAACCCAGGCTGATCAACCGCCTGAACCGTATCGAGGGACAGGTGCGAGGCATCGCCCGCATGATTGAGGATGATCGCTATTGCATCGATCTGCTCACGCAACTCCAGGCAGTCCGCGCCGCCTTGCACAGGGTCGAGACCGAGGTCCTCAAGGACCACCTGGACCATTGCGTGATGGGGGCCATGACGGGCGACGACCCCCTCGACCGGCGCGCCAAGGCCCAGGAACTGATTGAACTGCTCGGTCGAGTCAGCCGTTAGGTCGCCCGTAGAGGCGCCGTCAGGCAAACGCTAAAAGGTCTCCGGCAAAATCGGCATAAGCGGCTGGCGGAGGAGCTGTTTCGTGAAGCCGATTTCGTTCAAGCGCCACCGCTTTCCGGCGGACGTCATCCGTCATGCCGTGTGGCTGTATTTCCGGTTCAGCCTCAGTTGCGACGTCGAGGGGCTGCTTACCCAGCGGGGACCGACGTCAGCTAAGGCACGATCCGGTGCTGGACCGTCAGGTTCGGCTGCGGGAGAATAATCGAGTTGAGAACTCCCACCTCCCGATCCAACGACGAGAACGCCAGCGGCAGAAGTTCAAATCCCAAGCCTCAGCCCAGAGATTCCCCACCGCCCGAGCGGCGATCTACAACACCTTCACTATCCAACTCCATCTGATCAGCAGGCCCACCCTTCGCCGCTTTCGCGCTGATGCGGCTTCCGCTTGGGCGGATGTGGTTGCCTGATTTCAGGCTGGGCAGGACGCTTCTCGACTTGGCGTGGTTACCCTGTCAGCACCCTTGCCCGGTCGGCGCTCCGACCGTCCCATGCAGGACCCACGCATCGACCCAGCGCAACGGCATTTCCGCCGCTCGCCTGCCGGCTTCCTACGTAGAGTGCCATTGGAGTGGTGGCGCCGCTTAGGTGACTCGAACACCTGACCCCTGCATTACGAAGGCCAGGGAAGTGGAGGGTGAAAAGTTATTGTTACCAGCCGCTTAAAGCGTAGTTGGGGCGTGGTTTTTGGCTCCACCCAGCCTCCTCCCAGACTCGCCGGAGGGGTCGGTGAGGGCGTTTCCCAGGTTACGCGCCCTAACGTGGGAAACGCCGGAATTTCCACCTGCACCATACCTGCAATCGCGGGTGCGGGGATGCGACCAGATCCGTCACCGTTACAGCCGTTCGGCGCGTCTATCCCTGAAACGCCACCGTCACTTCGAATCCCGCCCGCTCCGCCACCGCCTGAATGCGTATTTTCTTCATTTAAACCAGTGACTTGAAGACACTGAATGTGCGCGATTTTCGCGCCCAATCGGGCGTGATTGGTGCCTGTAAACCGATTTTATCAACGCGGATTCGCGCCTTTTCAGGCTGGAGTCTGTGGCGCGCCAAACTGACTCCGGTTTTCCCTGCTAACCGGCCTTCCATAAGGCGGTTCGCCCCCGCCTCCGTGTGCGAAGGCGGGGGCGGGGCGGGGCCGGGGCCGGGGAAGGCTTCAGCCTACCATTGGACGCTCATGCGGGCACCGATCTGGTTGTCGTTCAGGCGCTGGCTGAACACGGCGCGATAGCCGGTCGACAGGGTCAGGCCTTCGCGCGGTTGGTATTCGAAGCCCAGTTCCGCGGTTCCGGCCAGCGGGGTGGCCCCCGCCCCCTCGACAGTGAAGCCGCCGAAACCGGCCGCGGCCCCGCTGAAGCGCATGTCGCTCCTGGCCTCGCGGTCGCCCGTGGTGATCAGCACACCCAAACCACCATACATCCGCAGGGGCTGGCCGCTCAGCTGATAGTCCTGGGTGCCGCGCAGGTTCAACTGCGTCGTCTGCCAGTTACGCTCCTGGTCGGCGACCTCAAGCGACAGACCTCCGGCACCGGTTTCGGTGAAGGCGTCGATCGTGCTGCGCGACAGGGTCTGCATCAGCCCGACCGAGATCGCGCTGCCGTCCTCATGCACGAAGCGGCGCGCGACGCTGGCCGACAGCGACTGACCCTCGCCGTGGGTCCGGCCGGTCGCCTGACCGGTAAAGGCCCCGACCGACACGATGCGCCGGCTGTCGATCTCGCCGCCATAGGCCGAGGCCGTCAGGTCAGCGGCCCAGCGGCCGTTGTCATAGCGGGCATAGCCCGCGGCATGCAGCAGGTCGCTTTCATACGAGGACTGGCGTCCGCTGACGTCGCCCTCCATCCGGGAGGCCCCGGCCGCCGCGCCCAGCACAAAGTCGCCGGTCCCGACCGCATAGCCGCCGACGAAGGCGTTCAGCCGCGTCTGCAGATCCGCCTGGCCCTGCTTGCCCTGAAGATCGACATCACTGGCGTGAACCGAAATCCAGCCCCCTTCGGCCGAACCTGTCCCCGCCGACGGGTCAAAGGCGTCGAGGACGCTGGTGACCATGGCCGCGGCCCCGTCACGGCCGCCGACGAAGCTGAAGGCACTGGCGAAATTGAGCGGGTTCGCGCCCGGGATCCGGGCGGCCCCGGCCTCGCGCACGGCCCCGGCGAAGGCGTCATTGGCCGCCAGCAGGGAGCTGGACAGGTCGGCCAGGGCCTCGCCGCCCAGGCTGTCGAACGTCGCCTGTTGTTGCGCAGGCGTCAAATCCGCCAGCAGACTCAGGACGCCGGCCCAGTCGTCCGATGCCTCCAGCTGACCGCCGGTCAGGGCCTGGCCGACCGCATTCTGGTTGCCGCTGCCGGCCGGCCCGGCCGTAAAGTCGACCAGACTGCGCAACTCCAGCACCGCCGCATTGGGGGCCAGGTCGTAGCGCACCCGCCAGAACAGGGTCGACTGACCCGCGGCCGCGGCGAAATCGCCGCCGTTGCTGAAGGTACCGACCCGCTGGCCGGCCGTCAGGAACTGATAGCGGGTCAGGAAGTCATAGCCACCCGCCGGAGCCTGGAAGGTCGGGGCCAGGATGCCGCCGGTCAGGTTGGCGGTGCCCGAAACCACGAGGCGGTCGGTCAGATTGCCGCCGGCCGTCCCCAGCACGTCCAGCGCCAGGGTGCCGCCGTTCAGGGTCAGGCTACCGACCGCAAACGTGCCAAGCCCATTCGAACCGCCCAGACCGGGCGACAGGGTCGCCCCGCCCGACACCGTCAGGGCCCCGCCGATCGTGCCTGCGCCGGTCAGGTTGCCACCGCTGACGGCGACATTGCCGCTGGTGGCGGCAAGGAAGCGCAGCTCACCGCCGGTGTTGCTGATCGACTGCAGGGTGTGGTTGCCCCCCAGCGTGAACAGGCCGCTGGTGTGGACCAGGGAACCGCTCCCCGACAGGCTGCCACCGAAGGCCGAGCTGACGCCGCCGAGGGTCAGCCGACCCGAGCTGATTGCGACTGCCCCGGTGCCGAACAGGGAGCCGATGGTGTCGGTGCGGCTGTTGACGTCGAAGGTCGCGCCGCTCGAGACCGAGACCAGAGCGCTGTCAGCCAGACGATCGGAAGCCCCCAGGCGCAGGGTGCCCGCGTTGACGTTGACCTGCGAGGCCGCGGCCGACCCGGTCAGGGTCGAGACCCCGCCGAGGGTGAACAGGGTGCCCGCGCCAAGGTTGGCGTTCACCGTGGCCCCAACCAGCTGGTATTGGACGGCACCTAGCGTCCCGGTTCCGGCGAGGGTGCCGTTCAGCAGGGCCAGTTGGACCGTGTCATTGAAGGCATTGAGGTTGAGGGTCGCCCCGGAGCTGACCGAGACCGTTGCCGTGTCAGCCAGGCGATCGGACGCGCCCAGGACCAGGGTTCCGGCCTGGACCACGACCGAACTCGCGGCCGAGGTACCGTTCAGGGTCGAGACCCCGCCGCTGTTGAACAGGCTGCCGGTGCCGAGGTTGCCGTTGATAGTCGCGCCGTTCAGCTGGTACTGCGCCGCCGTCAGCGTCCCGGTACCGCTCGGAGCCGGGATCGTCAGCGGACCGTCGGTGCCCTTGGTGCTGAAGCCGAGGGCCGGAATGACCTGGGCATCGTCGGGAACGGAGACGGTGCTGTTCAGGGTCCCGTTCAACAGGGCCAGGGCCACCGTCTCGTCATGGCCCTGAAGGTCCAGCGTGGCACCCGATGCCACCGACAGGTTTGCCGTGTCGGCCAGGCGCTCCGAAGTCCCCAGTCGCAGGGTTCCGGCCTGGACCACGACCTGACCGGTCGCGGCCGTGCCGTTCAGGATCGAGACCCCGCCGGTGTTGAACAGATTGCCGGTGCCGAGGTTGGCATTCACCGTCGCGCCGTTCAGCTGGTATTCGGCCGCCGTCAGCGTGCCGGTGCCGGCGAGGGTGCCGTTCAGCAGGGCCAGCTGGACCGTGTCATTGAAGGCATTGAGGTTGAGGGTCGCCCCGGAGCTGACCGAGACCGTTGCCGTGTCAGCCAGGCGATTGGACGCGCCCAGGACCAGGGTTCCGGCCTGAATCGAAACCAGGCCCGCGCCACTCATTCCGTTCAGTGACGAGATCCCCGTGCCCACGACGAACAGGTTTCCCGCGCCGAGGTTCGCGTTCACCGTGGCACCGTCCACCAAATAGTTGCTCGCGGTCAGCGTGCCGGTACCCGACAAGGCTCCAGCGATCTCGGCCCCGCTGACGGTGTCCGTAAACGCCCCGAGGTCCAGCGTCCCGCCCGTCGCGATGCTGAGATAGGTCTCGTCCGAGAGGATGTCAGACGCGCCCAGTGCCAGCGTGCCGCCCTGGATATCGGTCAGGCCACTGTAGGTGTTGGCTCCCGAAAGGGTCAGCGTGCCGCCCAGCAGGGTCAGGCCGCCGGAACCATCGATGACGCCGGCATAGGCGCCGCCGTTGGCGACGCCGAGCGTGTAGCCGCCGAGGTTGACGAGACCGGAGCCTTCAAGCGCACCGATGACTTCCGTGGACATGAGGCCCAGCGTGCCGTTCGCGCCAATCGTCACCGACACGTCGTCGCCGATCGCCAGACCGCCGGATGCGTTCAGAACCCCCGAGTCGATCACCCAGGCCACGCTGGAGGTGTCCGTTCCCGTCAGGGTGAAGGTGCTCGAACCCTGCATCCGGCGGCTCTCGAAATTCAGGACGGTCGAGATGTCGACCGTGCCCGCATCCGCGCCATCCAGAATAAAGGAGTCCACGCCGTCGCCGCCGTCCAGGACGCCGGTGAAACTGCCGGTGCCGAACAGGGTGACCGTGTCGGAACCAGCGCCCGCGCTGACGGAACCGGTCAGAAGGCCGGCCAAGGAAATCAGGTCGTCGCCGCCGTCTGTCAGCACCGATCCGGTCGTCGTCGAACCGTTCAGGAAGGTCAGGGTGTCATTGAAGACGCCGAGGCTCTCAACGGCGTTCCCGCCGCCGGAGATCGAACCCGAACTGGTCAGGTTGAGACCCGCCAGCGAACGAACGCCGACCAGGGCGCCACTGATGGAGCCGCTGTTGTCGACCACACCGCCCGCGTTGAGGTTCACACCATGCGCGGTCGTGCCGACGATGGTCCCCGCATTTGTCGCCGAGCCGGCCGCCGAGACGAAAGTGACTCCGCTGAGCTGGCCGGTAATCGAGCCGCCAGCGAGGTTGGTCACCACACCGCCGTTGCCCACAACGGCGGAACCATTGAGACCCGTCAGGACGCCGCTATTGGTGAGCGTTCCGCCAACACCAGCGAAGTTCACGGCATTCCCGCCGCGGATCGTGCCGGCGTTGATCACCGTGGAGTCGGCACCGTCCAGATAGACGCCGGTGCCGGTTCCCGAGGTGTTGATCTCGCCGCCAGCCTGGTTGGTCACGATCGAGTTCGCGGCGAACAGCCGGATCGTCGAGGCCGCTCCGCCGCCCCGGATCAGACCGCTGTTGGTCACCGCACCCGTGCCCTGGGTATAGATCGCGTTTGTGCCCGAGGTGATCGAACCCGTGTTCAGGATCGTACCGGTCGCACCGGCGTAGATCCCCGAGCTGTTGAAGTTGGTGACGGTGGCGTTGATCGAGCCGTTGTTCGTCAGATCCAGGTTCTGCAGGGCGCTGACGGCGAACGGACCGCTGATGCTGCCTGAAGCGCCATTGGTCAGGGTCAGGTCCGCGTTGGCGTACACTGCGGTGTTGGAGCCGCTGATCGTGCCAAGGTTGTCGATGAAGCCGTTGGACGCAAAGACGAAGATCCCGGTCCCGTTCAGGCTCTGCACCACGCCGCCGTTCGCGACGTTCACGGTGGCGTTGGAGCCACTCATGATCACGGCGTTGCCCGAGGTCAGGCTGACGTTCGACAGTGTTGCGATCGAGCCGGCCCCGACGTTGACGCCGAACGTATTGGTGATCGGGCCCGTCAGGGTCACGACGCCATTGATGTTAACCGAGCCCGTGCCGCTCACAGCGTTGTTGAACACGTGGTTGTCGCTGCGCGCGAAGGTCAGAGTTCCGCCATTGGCCAGCGTCACCGCGCCGAGGATCGAACCGGTCGTTCCACCGGCGCCGATCTGGAGACGACCGGTGTCGATGGACGTGCCGCCGGTATAGGTGTTGTCGCCCGTCAGGATCAGCGTGCCGAGGTCGGTCTGCGCCAGTTGGCCTGCACCAGTCAGTTCCGATCCGATCAGGGTCGTAAAGGTGCCACCCACCAGGGTGCCATTGCCGACGCGAATCGTCGTGGTCGCCGCGGCCAGGGTGATAGAATCGCCCTGGATCGAATAGCCGTCAGCCGCGAACTGCATGCCCGTGACGCCGACGGCGCCGGCCACGTCGTCGACCGTGATCAGGCCGCCCGTGCCCTGGAAGATGGCGAAGCCGGGTTGCGGCTCCATCGCGCCGTTGAACAGGCCGTTGGCGTCGGTCCATTCCGAACCGGCCGCGGTCCAGACACCGGTGCCGCCGTTGACCGCGCCGTTATCGTGCTGGCCGCCGTTGCCGCCGTCCCAGAACAACAGGGTGGTCGGGGCATGGACCACATTGATCTGGCCCGCGACCGAGGTCTGGACCGACACGCGCTGCGCGCCGCCCGGCGTCGTGCCGAGGGTGAGGCCGTTGTCGGTCAGGGCGCCGCCGTAGGTCATCAGGCCATAGACGCCGAAGCCATAGGCACCGCTGCTGGCGACGTTCAGCGTCCCGTCCAGCGTCAGGTTGCCTCCGATGGCGAACAGGGCGGGGCCGCCCGCGCCGCTGAAGGTCGCGTTGATGATCGAGCCGGAGGACAGATTCAGCGAGCCGATGGCGAGGTCACCGCCCTGCACGCCGGTCAGGATGCCGCCGTCGGCGATGGTCAGGGCCCCGTTGATCGTGCCGGTCCCGCCGAGAGTGACTCCGCTGTTGACCAGGGTGTCTGCAGAGAGCGTGCCGTTGACCAGCAAAGTCCCGCCGCTGACGGTCGCGCCGTTTGCAAACCCGCCCGCGCCAGTCAGGGTCAACTGACCCGAGTTGTGCGCGAAAGTCTCGAAGCCGGTGATCGACGTCAGGGAGAGCGTCGCCACGCCGGCACCGCCGAGGGTGGAAGCGAAGCTGTCGGTACCCGTCCCGCCGTCCAGGGTGCCGCTGAAGCTGCCGCCCTGGAAGGCGAAGGAGTCATTTCCGGCACCCAGAAGCGCCGACGTCATGGAGCCGGTGGAGGCGAGGGTCACGGTGTCCACGCCCGTGCCAGTCGCGGCGTCATACGCGCCGTTCAGCGTGCCGGCGATGGTGAGATTGCGCGCGCCGCTGCCGATGGACAGGATCTGGCCACTGGTGGTCGATCCGGCTCGCAGATCGATCGTCGCGGAGCCGGCGCCGCTCAGCTGGATCGAACCGACTCCGCCCGTGATCATGCCCCCCGACTGGTTGGTTATGAGAGTGGAGACAGAGGTGTTGACCAGGACGCCATACCCTTGACCGGCAAAGGAACCGCCGGTGATGGTGCCGGCATTCGTGATCGAGCCGCCGGCTGCGATGTAAACGCCCGAATAGGAGTTGCTGGTGAGAGCGCCGGTATTGATCAGGGTAAGAGCGCCGCCCGCATAGATGGCGTCATTGAAGCCACCGGTGATCGAGCCGGCATTGGTGATGGTAGTTGCGCCGGACACGAGCCTGACGCCCTGATCAAAGCCGTTGATCAGTCCGCCGCCGCTATTGAGGATACTGCCCCCGTTGACGAGGGTGACCGCTGCTCCGCCGCCGGTGGTTTGCCGGATCGCGCCGGAGTTAACCAGGGTCAGGGTGCCCTCCGAAGTTACCCCGATGCCGGTCCCGGTAATGGTGCCGGCATTGGTCAGTGCCAGGGCGTTGCCGGCGCCGATGGCGGTGACGCCGCTGGAGCCGGAAATCTGGCCGCCGCTCTGGTTGGTGATCGAAGTGCCGGCGCCGTTCGACAGGACGCCATGCCCGAACACGCCACCGGTGATCAGACCACCGTTCTGGTTGACCAGCGTCAGGGTCCCACGGGCGTCAATGCCGTTTGCGCCGTTGTTTACGTTGGAAAGAGTGCCGGCGTTGGTGATGTTTATCACCCCGCCGCCTGTAATGGCATTGAAGTGTCCGCGGATCAGCCCGCCAGAGAAGTTGTTGACCGTCAGGTCTCCGGCGCTGTTCTCGATCCCGTTGTACAGGTTGCCAATCACGTTGCCGTAGTTGTTAACGACCAGGGTGTCCGAGCCGCCCTGATGCCGGATGCCGGCGTTGCTGCCCTGGATCCGTGAGCCGGCGCCGGTGTCGGTCAGCGAGCCGTTGTTGATCGTGGTGACGCCGGAAGCGCTTGAGACATAGACCGACGCGCCGATCGTCCCGTCTCCGTCCGTGCCGGCATTGGTGATTGAGCCGAGGTTGTTCAGCGTCGAGCCGCCGCTCGTCATACGCACGGCAATGAACTGTCCGCCCTGGATCGAGCCGGTGTCGGAGACATTCAGCGTGCTGGAAGGACCGCTCATCGTCACGGCGGTGACGTTGGCACCGGAGCGGGCTCCGGCCAGGGTGACATTCGCGACGCCGCCCGAGTCCATCAGGATCGTGCCGGACGTGGTGATTGCGCCGCTCAGCGTGATCGTGCCCAGCGCCCGAATGTCGCCCGAACCGGAGATGTTGCTGATGAAGTTGAAGTTGTCGGTGCGGACGAAGGTCGCACGCGCGTTGTTGGCCAGCGTGATGGCCCCGGTGATCGAACCACCAGTGGCACCGTCGCCGATCTGCAGCGTAGACCCGTTAACGGTCGTGCCACCCGTGAAGGTTCCGGTTCCGAACAGGGAGACATAGCCTCCCCCGTCGACCAGCAAGGACCCCGAGCCGGAAATCGCCTGGCTCACAGAGCCGGTGAAGTTCTGGTTATGGTTCAGCACCCCGTTGTTGACGATGCTGCCGCCAGAGATCTGGCTCGTCGTGCCGCGCAGGGTCGTGCCGGCAGTGATCGTGGTCGCGCCGGTCCAGCTGTTGTTCAGCGCCGCATTGGCGAGGACGAAGGTACCCGTGCTGGCGACGCCGTTGCTGTCGACGCTGCTGAAGACGAGCGGCTGCCCCGCGTTCGCTTCCGAGATCCGGCCGGTCAGGGTCGCGACCACGCCGGTGCCGAAGGTCTGCAGGTTGGTCGGATCGGTGGACGGCGAGGACGCCGCCAGCGAGATCGCATTTGTATAGGTGTCGGTCGAAGCGAACTGCAGGGTCGGGTTGATCATGGTGATCAGGCCGGTGCCCAAGGCGGCGGCATTCATCGCACGGACGGTCGCGCCGTTGATGTTGATGCCCGCGGCCAGGCCCGTGCCGTTCAGGATCAGCAGGCCGTCGTTGGAGCCGCCGTCGCCGGCATTGATCGTCGTATAGCCGGTGCCGTCACCGGTCAGGGTCCAGGTGCCGAGATCCAGCTTGCTCAGGATCGAGGCCCCGATCACCGATCCACCGCTCAGGTTAAACGTCCCCGCTGTGCCGTTTACGGCCGTGCCGTCGCCGGTTCCGCGCAGACTCAGCGTATTGGTCCCGCCGCCGAGGTCGGCCGTTCCGAAGACAGCGGCCCCGAGGGTTCCGGCGTTCTGCAGCGTGATGCCGCTGGCACCATCCACGGTCGCCAGGCTGGACGTGCCACGCCCGCTGTAGATCGACAGGGTGTCATTGCCGCTGTTGAGCAGGATCGCTCCGGTGGTCGACCCGGCGTGCAGGTTGATCGTCGTGGCGGCCCCCGGGGTGTTGACCCGAACGGCACCGGCCCCGGCACCGGTGGCGCTTCCGTAGTTGGTGAACGCGCCGCCCGTGGCGGAGAACTGGACCGCAACGCCTACGGCTGTATCGCTACCGCCGGTCAGTGAGCCGGCCGCGGCATTGGTAATGGTCCCGCCCTGGATCAGCAGGGCCGAATAGACCGGCGCGCTGATGGTGCCGGCGTTCAGAATGGTCGACGGCGCGTTGAGTACCGCAACGCCGTCACGGAACAGGACGCCACCGCCTTCGCCGCCCGTGATCGTCCCGGTATTGGTCAGGGTCAGGCCGTTGGACGAATAGATCCCCGCCCCGCCGCCGGTGATCGTGCCCGAGTTGGTGATGGTACCGCCGGCGATGTTGATCGCATAGTTGGTGCCGCTGGCCGTATAGACGCCGCCGCCGCTGACCGTGCCGTTGCCAATCAGACCGGCGTTGGTGATCGTCGCCGTGCCGATGGTCGAGACGGCATTGCCGCCGCTGGAGACTATCTGGCCGCCGGCATTGTTGGTGATCGCGACCGCCCCGCTGCCGTTGGCGACGATCGCGCCCGTGGTCCCGCCCAGGACGCGGCCGGAGTTGTTGAGCGTCAGGCTGGACGTGCCGCCCGTGGTGATCGCCACCGGGCCGCTGATCTGGGCCCCGGCGGCGTTGGTGACCGAGAGCAGGCCGCCATAGATGGTGGAGCCGCTGAGAATGCCCCCGGCTCCGCCGCTGATCGTACCGGCGTTGTTGGTGACGGTGGCTCCCGTATATTGCGCCAGCAAGCCGAAGCCCGCCTGGACATCGCTGCCGCCAGTCAGGGTCCCGTTGTTGATGATTGTGCCGCCGCCGAACGCAAGCGAGATCGCGCCGCTGGTGCTGGCGGTGATCGTCCCGCCGGCGTTGTTGGTGACGTTGATCCGGCCGTTGCTGCTGCTAATGCCAGTACTGGTGGCGATCATCGACCCGGAGTTGGTGACAGTGCTTGTGGCCGACCCGTTGAAATAGACGGAGAGCCAGTTGTTGAGCACCCCGCCTGCAAGGACGTTGACGGTTGATCCGGATACTGCGCTGATCGCAAAGCCGGTTCCACCGACATTGGTGAGCGAGCCCGCGAGGTTCAGGGTCGTGCCTGTCGCGATATTCCAGACCGCGCCGCCGTTACGGCTGCCGGTGAGGGTCAGCTCGCCAGTCGAGTGGTTGTAGGTTTCAAATCCGGACAGGTTGGTCAGGCTCAGGGAGCCCGCATTGCCCGCGCCCAGCGCGCTGTTGAAGACGTCGCCCGTCCCGGAACCGGCGTTGATCGTCGAGCCGATCGTGCCGCCCTGCCAGTTGAACACGTCGTCGCCGCCGCCGAGGTTCACGGCTCCGGTGATCGATCCGGTCGAAGCCAGGGTGAAGGTGTCGACGCCCGTCCCGGCGGACGCGTCATATCCGCCGGTCAACAGGCCGGCGAGGATCGTGGTGCGAGCTCCGCTATTGGTGGAAACAATGGAACCCGTCACCGTCGAGCCGAGGTTCAGGTTCAGGGTCGCGAGGTCGTCGGAGGCCAGCCAGATGCCGCCGATCCCGCCGCTGATAACACCACCGGACTGGTTGGTCAGCGTGACAGCGCCATCCACGATCTCGACGCCGAAGCCATAGGTGACGTCGCCGCCGCCGGTGATCGTGCCGCTGTTGGTGATGGTGTTCGGCGACAAGGTGGTGTTCAGCCGCAGTCCCGACAGGCCGGCGCCGCCCGTTCCGCCGGCGGTGTTGATCGTGCCGCTGTTGGTCAGGGTGATGCGGCCGCCGTTCAGATTATAGCCGTGCGCAACGCCTGTGATCGTGCCGCTGTTGTTGTGCGTGGTCGGGTTGCCGCCGGAATAGACGCCGTCGTAGCCGGTGATCGTGCCCGTATTGGTCACGGATGCGCCGGAAGAGCCGTAGACGCCCGCGGTGTTCGCGGCCCCGGTCCCCGTGATCGTTCCCGCGTTGCTGACCGAGGCGACGTTCTGGTACCAGATTCCGCTTGAGCCGGAGATCGTTCCGGTCGCCGTGTTGGTTACCAGGCCGTCGCTGCTGAAGTGCACGCCGTGGCTGCCCGTACCGCTTGCGGTCAGGACGCCGTTGTTGGTGACCGTGTTCGTGCCGTTAAGCAGATAGAGGGCGGCGTTCGAGGTGCCGTTGCCGGTCGAGGTGACGACCACCCCTTCGGCGACGTTGACCGCATAGTTGCCGACGTTCGTATAGACGCCGGTCGCACCTGTGACATTGCCCCCCAGGTTGAACGTGCCGGTGTTGCCGAACACCCCGGCGGTCACGTCAATGGCGCGCCCCGTAGCGGTGATCGCCGCTGTGGTCGTGAGGTTGATCACGTTCGCGGACGAGCCGGTGGTTGACAGGTTCACGCCTGTGGCGAACGCCGTGATGTTGCCGATCGCTGCGCCGACATTGATCGTGAACGGGTCGGCGGCAGTGCCGCCGCTACTGGTGGCGATGATCCCGGTGCCAACGCCGTTCGAAGTGCTGTTGATCGTGCCGGCACCGCTGGTAGTGATCTGGGCCCCGGCGGTGTTGGTGGAATGAATGCCCGTCGGGGCGACGATCGCCGCTTGGGACTCGATATTGCTCCGGCCGCCCGTCGCGTCGGTGCGGATGCCCGTGACCAGCGCATTGATCGAGCCGCCCGTCATCTGGACGTAGCTGCCGTAGTAATTGCTGGAATTGATGCCGGTGTCGAAGCCCGTGAACGTCGACGAGCCCAGCTGGATGCCGGCGTTGACCCCGGTGACGGAGTTGAAACCGGCGATGTGGGTGCCGTTGGCGACGAACGACTGGCTCTGGTTCGAGGCGTCGAACGACACATAGCCGCTCGGAGCCTGAAGGTTGATGCCGTAACTGCCGGTGAAGGTGGAACCGCTGGAGGTGATCCCGATGCCCATGTTGGCGCTGGTCTGGACATAGAGGGCCGCGCCGCCGTTGACCGTGGTGGTCAGCGTGTTCACTCCGATGAGACTTACCCCGGTCGAAGCCAGCGAAGCGGTGCCCTGTATCCGCAAGGCGTCGGCTTGCGGAGAGCCGGTGGTGTTGGTGATCGTGACGCCGTTCACCGTGGTCGTCGCAGCCTGGGTGACGTTGCTGATCAGGATGCCGCCGCCAGCGCCGGTCTGATCATTGGTGGTCGAACTGCCGCCGACCCGAGTGATCGTGCCGCCCCCTGCCGGACTGGCGATCGTCGTCTGGGCGTTGGCGGGCGTGCAGGCGAGCCCCACCGCGATCAACGCCGTCGAACCCAGCAGCCCCGCGCGAACGCGGGCTCGGGCGGGCGCAATGGCGCGCGTGTCGGGGGTCGCGCTCGCAGCGCGTTTTGAAATCTTACCGGCCATGTCGCCCACCTACCCAACCCCGTCCATCGGACAAGGCATCACGGAACGGCGGGCCAACGTGGACATGCCGTGGACGGTTACAACCCCCCAGTGCGTGACTAACACTGAGTTTTGGAAGGAGGAATGTCTGAGAATCTCAATGAATGAGACGTTTATGGTAATGTTTCATTCACCATGACTGATCGGTTTTTACCGCGTCCCGATCACGGCTGCAGGGATGCAAAAAAAAAGGCGGCCAAACTCCCGGTGACAAGAATCGCCACCATGGAAATATCGGAAATGGCTAAGCTTGTTGGATCTGCCCTCCTCCGGTTCATGTGATCAGATAGGAGCCCGACCCCATCCTGATCCGCTCCCACTCTCCGTGATACTCCCATCCGGAACCGCCCCTGCCCGTACGGCCGGTGAGGTTTATCGCCTCTAGCGAGAATTCAATCAGACCTTGTGCGGCAGATTTGCCGGGTCGCCTGTCCGCGGACCGCTCCCTGCTCGCCCTGGTTTGCGAGGTGACACGACTATCGGGCAGAGCCGATCATCCCTAGACCGGCGAGCAGCCTCCCCGGGGGGATGACGAGGCCCTCTTTGCCCGGCGGCGAAACGGGCTCCGAAATCACGCGCCGCGCAGCCTGCGCCCGAGGCCGCGAGGGCACGAAAATCTTCTTGCCGCGGCGAAAAGCACCAGCGGCGAATTCGCGGAAAGAGTGTCTGGAAATTCCAATTTTTGTCTCGTATAGACAATATGTTGCGGCCGAATGTTGTGGCCGAAAAACTCTTCCCGCCTCCCTCAGGGATTGCTGCACGTAACAGTATAGACAGGCCGTTCGGCAGGCCGGGGCTTCAGGTGTTGAGTTGAGTGGTTCGCGTACGATTGCCTGGGATGTATCGACCGAGGCCCTTCCCGATGCCTTTGAGCGTTATCTCGTCGGCATGGCCGACCTCTACGATGTCTCCGAAATCAGCGACCACGACCGGACCCATTTCTACAACGCATCCCGGACCACCCTCTGCGACATGGGCGCTATCGGTCGCGGCCGTTCAGTTCTCCAGACCCTGGCGCGGACAACCGCGGTCTTGCGCCGGTCAGACGTCGACGGGCTCAACATCATCATCAATCAGTTGCCCATGGTGGGAGATTGTGACGGCCGCGACGTCAGGGCCGCGGCCGGAGCGGTCCAGCTGCGCGATCTCGGCCGTCTCTCCGCCTCTCGTTTGGAGGTTCATGTCGACACAATCCTGATTCCTCGCACGATAGCGCCCCCCGCCCTGCTCGCTTCCGACATGCATGGTCTGGTGCTCCCGCCCGGGAGCCCGCAGGCAAGGCTGATCGCTGTCCACATGCGGGGTCTTCAGGACGTGGCCGGGGACCTCTCCGACCAGAACGTCAATGCCGGGGTCCAGGCCCTCATTGTTATCCTCTCCAGCATCACGGACGCGAAATTACCCATCGGCACCGCCGAACTGGTCGCGCTCCAGAGCACCGTGCGCCTTGCGGCCGGGGATTTTATCGAGAAGCAGTTGGCCTTGCTCAATGGCGATATCGACATTGGGGCCATTGCAACAGCCGCCGGCGTGTCGCGCGCAACGCTCTACCGCTCATTTGACGGCGAGGGAGGCGTTAGTCGCTTCGTTCAGGACCGGCGGCTTCACCACGCGCGCAGCGCACTGCGACGTCGCACGGGTCGAACCCCCACCATCTCTGATATCGCCGACAGATATGGATTCGCCTCACCGACCCATTTCAGTCGCCTGTTCCGGGGCCGGTTCGGATACTCTCCGGCGGAGGTCGAGCCTTTGAAAACCACGGCAAATGTGGCCATGGCGACAGGGACGATACGGCACGACCTGCTCACGGACTGGCTCAAGACCTTCAAATAGGCCCCTGACGGTGCCGTTAGCCCAAGGTCTAGCCGCCCGGTAGGTGCTGACAGGTTCACTGCGCCAGCCGGTCCTGTCAGCCCAAACTTTAGTCGCCCGGTAAGAAGGTCCGAACCACGCTACCGGCATGGCCAAATCGACCAACCCGTTCCGCTGGTTCGACAGCTCACCCGAGGTGATCCGCCTCGTGGTGTTGATGTACGTGAAGTACCCGCTGTCGCTCCGAAACGTGGAGGACCTGCTGGCTGAACGCGGCATCGATATCTGCCACGAAACGGTGCGGCTGTGGTGGAACCGGTTCGGCCCAATGTTCGCCGCGGAGATCCGCAGGAAGCGGGTCGATCACATGCGGGCCTACACCCAATGGCGCTGGCATCTTGACGAGGTCTACGTCCGTATCAACGGCGAAGTGCACTACCTCTGGCGAGCCGTTGACCACGAGGGAGAGGTGCTGGAATCCTTTGTCACGCGGACCAGAGACAAGGACGCAGCGCCGACGTTCATCAAGAATGCCATGACGTCACGGCCGGCCCAGGGTCGTCGTGACCGACGGACTGCGCTCATACAAGGCCGCGATGAAACAGCTCGGTAACGCTGAAAAGCAGGTGCTCGGTCGCTGGATCAACAACAGGGCCGAGAACTCACATCTGCCATTCCGACGACGAGAACGGGCCATGCTTCGCTTCAGGCAGATGAAGACATTACAGAAGTTCAGCTCCGTCCACGCCGGCCTTCACAATCACTTCAACCAGGACCGTCACTGACGTGACCCCGTTTCTCATCCAGCCATAACGAGAGCCATCTCAAGGGACGGAATCTAGCTACTCTTGGAGGAGTTTCAGGGGCTCACGTCAAAGGCGTTCCGCGTGCCCGACGCGCTATCCCATTCGAGCAAAGGCCATGGCCGCCCGAAGCCCCGGCACAGAGTGCTTTTGGCTATGATGGAGAATCTCGAATGCACGCTGCGGCCCCCCGGTGTAGATGCCCCGCCGTTCCGCGCACCTGTCTGCAACATGATAGACCCACCGCCGGGTCATCTCGCGGAGCAGATCAACATGCTCCAAAGGTAGGTCTTGCCGATCATTCGCCCGTTCGAGGATCCAGGCGACTTGGCGACCTATAATGCGATAATCCATTAACCTTTTCCGCCAGCCCTCAAGATGCTTGAGGACGTAGAGACGGGATCGTGCAGCCGCATAGAGTTCCTTGGGGGATGCGTTGGGTCCGGCTTCGAGCAGCTTGGAGTCCCTGAGCGCTCCGATCGCGATCTGCAGCGCGAGCCACTCCTCCGGGAGGATCATCTGATTTCGAAAATGGGAGAGCTGGACGGATGTCGACCGCCCCATCGTCTTGGCCGCGGCTGACCATGAAACATGCCACTGGTCGAACCGCTCACGATCTTTTCGCACCTTCAACATCAGTCTTACGATCCGATTTCGAAGCTGGATCGATCGATCAAACGCTACGGGGTTCTTGATCCGCTCACCGTCCATGGAGGCAGCGCGAAGGCGCAGGGCCAAGTCGAGTACGGCCATAAGCTCCGCTCTCAGATCGCATTCGGCCATGAGAGCAAAGGGGTCCCGCCGCCCCGGACGCGGACTTAACGGCTCCGCCAGCCGGGACCTCTTCGCCCTGCGTTCCTCCTGCAGGGTCCGTTTGACGACGTCGATCCGCTTATAGAACGAGCTCTTCGGCACATCTGGGAAGGTCGCCCGGATCGGCCTCCAGTCCGGATCAGCCCGCTTCCTGAGTTCCTTCCGGATCGCGGCGTCGACCGCTGGATATTTTGTGGTCCGCATGCTGGCCTCCTGTTTCTGGAGCCCAATCATCCGATCACGACCTGGATCACCGTGAATCCCGGTTGCCGGGATTTAGTGATCAGCCTAGACAGATTGCGGCCGCACAACGCGGCTCTCCCATAAAATTCAATTCCGAGGCCGTTCCGACGGTCGGAACGGCGCATCCAGATGGAGGCGCTTCTGACAGACCATGCCGACAAGCGGGTTTGGGACCTGCTCGACGATTATCTCGCCAGTCCGGACTTTCTCCGGCTCTCTGACAGCACCCGGCAGGAGTACCGCCGCGTAGCGGGCTATCTTGATGACCACGTCGGTCACGTCGCACTCGATCAGGTTCGACGTCCGCTCCTTCGCAGCTTTCGGGATCGCTGGGCCGCGGACGGGCACCGAGCGGCCACCCTGCGTCTGCAGCTCCTGAAGAACGCCTGCCGGCCACTGATCGACGATGAAGTTCTTCCGCTGAATCTGTTTTTCGGTGTGAGCCGCGTGAAGGCTCGAGGGCGTCGCGTCGAACCGCACCCGGTCTGGACGCCGGCGGAGGTCGCGGATGTCCTGGTCGCCTGTGCCCATATGCCAGGTCTGGTGCGGGCGGTCGGCCTTGCCAGATACGGCGCCTTTCGGCGCGATGACCTGTGCCGTTTGCCCACAACGGCTCGCGTTCGAGAAGGGGCGCAGGTCCGATATCAATGGCGCTCCGGGAAAAGCCTGATCGGCATCGAACATCTAGAAGACCCCAGACTGACCGAGCTTCTTGATGAGCGGACGACCTCCGCTGCGCCCACCATCGCCTACAATCGTCGCGGCGGTGCCTGGCACCCCAGGCAACTCAGCCAGGCGCTGGCTCGGGTTCTTGGACGTCTGGAGGGCAAGGGTGTGGTGAGGCCGGGGCTGACCTGGCACGGTCTGAGACACACGCGCGGCGTTGAGCTCGCAGAGGCCGGATGCTCCGACGCAATCATCATGGCCCAGCTCGGCCATACCACCGACCGGTCCGCGCAGATCTATCGGCGGCAGGCCAGTCGCAGGAGATTGGGTGATGTGGGCCAGGAGCTCGTCAACGCCAGCGTTCGCGTCCATCCGGCAGCCACCGCGAGTCCGGATGATGGCTGGCACATCAGGCCGCGCAGACCGTGATGTGCCAGCTGATCATCACGATGCTACGCGCGGCGACGGCAGCCAGCCCGGAGTTTTTCTGGATTCAGTCGGCCGAACCGGGTCGGGCCTACCGGGCCGGCCACGGAAGTTTGCGATAGGCTGGCACATCACGGCTTTCCTAGCCCGTGATTGCAGGCTTATCACGAAGGGGCCGCGCGCCGACGGTCTCTTCTGGCCGAAAAAGGAACCGCGTTTCGGGTGGACAATGGCTGGTCACGAAAACGGACCCGTTTGTCCACCGGGCGGACAAAAGCGGCTTGATAGCCTTCTGATTCAAAAGCTCTTTTAAGCGCCCAAGTAACGCGCCGAGCGCCGCGTCCCCGGCCGGATTTGTTGGACTGCCAGCGCGAATTCGTGTTTCGGATTCGGGAATTAACCTACCGAACGGCCGCTTGGCGCGTGTCCCCTGTCCATCCGGGGGGACAAGACACCAGCTCAGGAATCCGGTGGACAAGCCCCCAAACAGTGTCTTCCTGCAACGAGAATAGCCGGGCAGTTCCAGGCGCTGTAACCGGCGGATTTCTGACAAGTGAAGCACCAGAAATCCTCAAGTCATCCTCGGACTGGAGCCAGTTCAAGCGGGGGACAATCTGGCGACCACTACTGATGCCCCCGGTCAAGCAGCGCCAGCCGTCGCCCGAAAGCTCAACATATATATGGA
>TARA_R110002124_G_scaffold35406_1_pt1 | contig 19271 bp, 36 predicted proteins | sample TARA_R110002124 | Tara Oceans TARA_R110002124 (sample SAMEA4397445) | marine metagenome | biome: Polar Biome; feature: [SRF] surface water layer (ENVO:00010504); material: water (ENVO:00002006), including particulate matter (ENVO:01000060) such as... | depth 5 m | reverse complement strand
TAAAGTGAATTCATTAGTATTCTAAATCTTTCTTCGCTCATAATTATTTATTTCTTGTTTAACTTCTATAAGTTCTTTTCTCATTCTATTTAGATTATCGGTTGTGCTTGGTGTTACGTAATCCAACACTTGCAGTTCCCAAATTTCTTGCTGTATTTTATCCTCTAGCTCATTTTTCCTTTCTTTTAGTGTCATCATTTAGTTATTAATTATTTCTACCTTGTTTCCAAAGTTCTTTTTACTCCACTCATCTGCATCAAACCCTAGCTCTACATATTTATCGTATACCTCTTTATGTATCTTTAAACCTACATGATGGTTCTTAGTGTTTATCTCTGCAAAACTTACGTGTGAAAATCCTAATATTGTTATATACTGCACATCTTATATTTTATTTTTTACTCCCAATAATCTTCTATAACTCTAAACAAACTACACAAAGGGTATTTATGAGTAATTCTTTTTCCGTCTTTAATAAACATTACACAATACATATTTCCTTTTGTATAGGCATTCTCTACTGTATCATATACAATAGGACAACTTGTTTCATTTCTCTGTATTTCTATTTTCATAATTTATTTAAGTTGTTCTCCTGCGCCTCCACGCTTTACTTGGGTTTAATACTACTTTCCTTTTACTGTTGTCGACTGCTTCAACTCTTTTGGCGTGTCTATCTTCTGTTCTTGTAATCATTATCTATTCATTACTAAAGTTGTTATTAATCCTATAAAGGCTATTACCGTTAAAGATGCTAGAAAAAATAATACTAGCCCTTCAAAAGCATTTGATCTATTTTTTTTCTTTTTCTTTTTCATTTTTGTAATTATTTGTTTTTTTCTTTACATCTCCAATTCGTTAAAAATCTTTTCTTATCCTCACAATCCATTGGAGATGTTGCTTGTGAGCTTAAAGGGTTTAGTATAATAAAAGAACCAAGAGCAGTCAAAGCTGCGTATTTACCTATTTTTTTAACTGCATGTAGTCTTGTAATTTCTTTATTATACATATAAATTAGTTTAATTCGTTATCGTTTTTTACTTTTTCTTCGTGCCTGTAAAATGTTTCACTTAGTTTCTCTTCTTTGATTCTGAATGCGTACGCTTTGACAGCTAGTACGGTATTTATCATAGGTACAAAACCTACTAAAATAAGAATAAGCATACTCCCTTTAGACCAAGGTGTATTTTCCCAAGTTCTTGATTCCTTTAGCAGCTCACTCATAAATGTTATTGTTGATAGCATGTATATAAAGAATAATGCAAATACTGTTAATTCCCACATAATTTAGTGTTTTAGTTTGTTAGTTATTTGTTGTTTGTTGTGCTCTACTTCATAAAGTAGGCTGCAACTAAAGCTACTAAACCCATTAGCAACATATGTACAATGAATTTAATCTCTTGTTTATACTTTTTCATTAATAATTAAAGTCTAGTGACCATTTTAAGAACAACACACTTATGTATCTTAAGTCCTTGTTTATCACAATAGTTGGTATTAGATAAAGTGGTTCACACTCTAACCAATTAAATTCAATCTGTATTTTTTTCATAATCTTTTAATGATTCTTCTAATGTTAACTTTTTATTGTTTTTATACTGTCTATTTGACCTGCAGTGTGGACAACTTCCTCCACATCTGCAAGTCTTATCGAATTCTTTACTACCAGTGTATGGTTTTCTATTCGTTCTACTCATTCTATTGGTAGATTAAAATATGATCTAACATCAAAACCTTTAGTCCAACGGTTTACAGCAGTATATCTCTCTTTGTGATAGATAAAGTATTCACCATGAACCTTACGATATGTTGTCTCTGATTTCCAAAATAAACATTTCTCTGATATTGTTACTTGTTCAATTACTTCTCCTGGATTTATCTCTATAAAATCTCTAGATATTACTTTTGCTGCCATTTTGTCTAGTTTAATACTGTTAATGTTATAAATCTTTTATCGATTTCTCGAACTCTATCTTCTTAAGAAAAGGCTCAAACACTTGACTATTGAAATATGCCAAGTCTTTTCTACCCAATGATTTAAGTTTTATGTATATTCCTTCAGCAACTGGATTGTCACTTAATGAATTCAAGCTAATTATCTTATTCATCTTAAGGTTTAACTTATCGATGCATCTGTTATAATTAACCATGTCCACCTTGTTAATGGTGTCTATCGTTTTATGATTGTATATCACGATGTCATGCTTTATACCAAGTACTGACTCAATGGCTTCATTTGTATGTCCATGATTACTTGCAAGTGTTGTAAGAATCTTCCTAGCATATGAATACTTTCTGATTCTCGTTTTCTTCATAACATTGAACTCATATAGATGATCTAACATTATCTTTATTTCTTGTATTGTTCTCATATTAATTATTCGGGTAATGTTTTTCGATTAAACTAACTATTTGCATTATTGCAGAAAATACGCTTAAAATAAATAATAAAAACATCATCCACCAATACCAGTAATGTCTAGATCCCCATTCCCATAAATAATCAAGACCATAACATTTATCAATACACAATGTATCTCCAAAGAAATCTCTTAATTGATCTGGAACAAAAGTCCATAACATTCCTATTAAAAATATTACTATTATCCTAATAGCAATACCAAAATACACTTCATTTTTCATTCTTTTTTCGTTTTATAGGATTATAAATAACAGTATTACTTAAGGTCATTTTGAAACAGATACTAGATAGTTTCTAAAGTAAGGCTCGAAAGCACATTACGCTTCTTTCCTGTTTTCCATTGTAACTCCGCAGATAACCAAGACTGCTTTTATTAAGTAATACTGTATTTTTTTAATTGTTGATTAGTAAAAGTATAATGACTGATTACCATTATTGTACCGTTAAGCAGGTTGAAGCTATCATCCATATTGAATGATAAGTCAATGTGATGCGTATTGTGATTAACAATAGGAGTCACACATGGTAACTGTAAATCAAACAGTATTCATGTAACATTTGCGATAGGAATGTTATTCCGTTGACCTTCTTTAATCTTCAGGTATTGATATAAGATGTGGCTATCCACTTGAGCATTTTACCGTCTGTACTCTTACCTCTTACAGTAGTAAATTAATTATCATTATTATTCGTTGTGCACTTAAATAATACATATTTAATCAATAGGACTTGTTACTAAATAGGGTTTCAATCCACATTAGTATATAGCGTATTGCTATTTAAAAATAACACTCTTGACTACCATTGAGTGTACACATCATTTAAGTAGAACCAAATACTTTATATTATTTATTGCATAAAAACATTTACTAGCGGTTAAACTTTCATGTATTATGGTTATTAAGTATTAACATAGGGCTGATGAGGTTTTTAAAATATAATATAGACAGTTTGTCTTCTTGTCTAAGGAATACGTAGAAAATACTACCTTTCTTTTGTATCCCAGGTTGGAGTCGAACCAACAATTATCCCCTACTCTATACCAAGAGGTTTAAACCAGCGTTTCATCTTTATAATGAGGTAAGGCTCTATTTGTGTTGACTCCTGAGAGTTTCTACATTACCATAGATTTACTTTTTCACCTTACACTGGGACTTGTTTCATCACACCTGACTAATACAGACAGCAATCCCTTTACGACTGGATGATGAATGTTAATAAACATGTACTGAGCTGCAACAAAACTTGCACTATCCCTCTCACAGGATTATACACTCAATATTTATTTGAGATGTCACCATGTTTATTAATTTAGTATTGTTTTTATACTGTATTGTATTTTGTATTGTTTAGCTATTCATGTAGTTTTTAGTGTGTGTTAGTGAGGGGTGATATAAACCACCCCTCCTTAACATTACTAACTAACCACACAAAAATTGTTATTACTCAGGACTAACTGAATTTACAACTAGTTTAGCCTTACCTAACTGTTCCATTAGAGGTGCTAACTCTAGTAAAGGAACTATAGAGATCACAGTAGTACTTACTTGATCTTTTCCTTCATACTCTTCTGTATCATTTTTACATAGATACTGTTTGTTTGGTTCAAGTCCCTCTCTTAGGAACATTGTACCATTGATGATAGTGCCTGTGGCTCTACCTGCTAATACCTCACCGATGAATGGCATATTACCATTTTTATCAGATGAGAACTTAGAACTTGTGACTTGTTGAAATTTTGCTACGAACATTTTACGATAGTTTAATTTATGCATACTTAATAAAGGTGATGCATTTAACCTTGTTATTTATTGTACTGTTTAGCTATTTATTAATAATGATAGTGAAAGCTAAGGCTAGTGAAAGTGAAGGGAAAAGGGTGTTTAGGGGTTATCCCCCTCTTAACAATCTCTCCAACTTAAACAATTTTCATTGTATACCATTTACTACTACTACATTACTGTATCTCACCTTATAGGGAGCACAATATAAAAAGGGTTCTACAGTTCAATTCCCCAGAGCGAAGCGATGGGTATGTAGTGTCTTACTAGCCCACCCGTTGTATTCTTCACTGGTGGACTGGTTTGACTGGGAATATATTTCTTTCTTGCTTTGCAGCATTATAATCTTTCACTAAATGTTCTGTATTTATCATTGGCCCCATAGACAAAACTTTTGTATTTACTATTGGCCCCAAGGGTAAAATGTTTTGTATTTACAGTTGTCCCAATGTCAAATAATAATAACACCCAAGAGTAAGAACTCAAGAGTGTTAGGTTGTTATGCTGTTACTTTTGCCTTAAAGATTGTCAGAGCCTCCTGAAGAGATTCAGCCATAATAAGGTTACCATTGATTACATACAGATTTTTCATTAGTGTGTGAGTTTTTAAGTTAATAAAATAACTACTCTCAATTAAGAGAGTAGGTAAGTTGCGTCATTCTTTTTTACTGATAACTTAGCGCAATTAATCAGAGTAGAAAATAAGAAACTAACACCCAGTTAAGGATGTTAGTTAATAAAGGTGTTACTCAGGAGTTGAAGCATCAACGTTAAGATTTGCTTTACCCAATTGAGTAGATAATTCTGCAAGCTCTAATAAAGAAACTACAGAGATAATACGAGTCTGAACGTTTTTTGGATAAGCCTCGTCAATGTGATTGTCACACATGTAAACCTTGTTAGGTTCTAGACCCTCACGAGCAAACATAGTTCCATTATAAATGGTACCTGTTGCTTTACCCGCAATAACTTCTCCAATAAATGGCATGTTGCCGTTCTTATCAGATTCAAATTTGTCAGAGTTTACTTGTTGGAATTTTGCTAAAAACATAATATAATAGTTTAATAGACGCTATTAATAAAGGCTAGCGAATCTGCCTTTTTTGGAAATATCCCAATACATAAAAAAGGTTATAAAGTTTAATTCCCCCGAAGGGGTTTTCTTTTTAAAGAGGACTACTGTTACGTAGCCCCCAATGATTATCTCTTGCCAAAACTCTTAGAGTCTAGTAGGAATAAAATTAATGATACAGATGACATAGTCACCCAAAATAAGAATAGCTTAGGTTCAAACACAATTCTTGTTAACTCTAATGCTGTGAATAAGAAAGAAACTAAGAAGGCTATAAATATTAAGATTGATTTCATGATAGATTTGTTTTAGGTTAGAGAAGTACACAACGCCATGACAATAAGCCATACCCTATACCCCAAAATATAAAAAGGGTAGGGGGTGAAGTGTAATTTATCCCTCACTCAACTATCTCTCAAAAAAAATTATTCCTAAAAAAAAATTATTAAAAAAAAAGTTGTATATTCCCCGTATGAAAATATTACATACTATCTTTTTCTTTCTAGGAGTACCTGTAAGAGTAGTTTTAATGTATGCACCCAAGACGTTATCTTTAATTTTTTTTATGATCTACATCCTATATCTGATGATTATTTGACACATTTTTATCACAAGATCTCTATAATTTAAAAATAATAACTATAAAAATGTGTCATTCCAGTTACCACCACTTGCATATGTCAATACTTTTCCGTACATTCGTATATTACGAAAAACAAAATGAGTTATAAAGAATACTTAAGTAGAGAAGGATTCATATATTCGAAGAAGAACGAAGAGTGGATAAAAGGATGTGGCTGGGGCAAATCAATAAAAGTAATGCACTTGATAAAAGGCCTATTCGAAGTAACCAAGGGTGATGAAATCATCTACTCAGACTTTATAAAATCATTTGAAGAATTTAAAGAAATAATTAAAAAAGCAATCTTATGAGTAAAGGAACATTAAACGTAACAGGAATAGCAAATTTAACAACAAGTAGTACAGATGTATTAGATGGAACGGTAAGCGCAGCTATACCTCGCTATACTACTTCTGGTGGTGACACACTTGATTTATCAATAACTGGAAGTATAGGTCAATCCGTCAGTCTTAGAGCCAACCCTAATATTAATGGAGAGTGGACACCAGGTTATCCTAGCCTAGGAGTAGAGCCTACACTTCAAGAGATATATCAAGAGGTTAAGAATGTTGAAGCGCGCATACAGCAATCAATTTATGAATTAAGTGACCTGAAAGTAATGATACAAAAAGTATCAGATCAAACTAAAGTAACAAAAAGAGATACCCCTTGGGGATAATTACTAAAACAGAATATTATGATATTATTTATTAAAATTATTATTGCACTTGTCCTGATAACCTTTCCAATAGTGAAAGAAGTTTATAAAGGTAAGATTGATGTTGCCTTTTACTGGGGCGTAGTGTTTGGATTTCACTATGACAAGTCTTATTTCAGAGCTAAGTTTAAAGATGGTGATGAGAAGAACTTCAAGTTACACATACTACAATTCCACATTCTATGCATGACTGTTCTTTTAACATTCACTAGAACAGCAGATGACGTAATACTAGAAGAGGATGAATCCTAAGTATAAAGCAATAAAGGCATTATATCAATCCATTCATGGAGCAACATCACTTCCAGATCCAATTAAGATGCAGGAAGTGATACTGTTGTATGAAGCATCGAAAGCAAAGAAGCCTGTAGAAAATAAAAAAACAAAAAAACATGAAAGAAGAGTCAGGCCTTGGGCTACTGGAACAGATCAAACTGACTAACAGTTTTACCGCACCTGGTACAATGTCAATGGAGGATTTAGACAAATTGCTTAAAGATATGATTGAGACTGAAGAGATCCTTGATAAGTCATATCCTAAGCATGAAAAAAGAAAAGCTCCTTGGAAAAACAAGTAGCATAATTTTTTAAGGACACGCAAATTAGGTTTATAGCAAAAAGAGACCTATATTTGCAGAACATAATTATTACAGTGTTAGAACTGGTATAAAATCTGAAGCTAATTAATCAACGCATATTGATAGGGCACAGATGACCAGGGAGGTTTAAGTAATAATATTCGAGTAACGCAGGAAACCTTTTACATCATACGCTCAAGATTGGACTGGATACGGAACAAGTAATCCTTTTGAATTAACAAATGTTATCAGTCCTTGCTAGAAATTCACTGTCTTGAGGAAAGTGTAAAAAAAACTGTTCCAGAGTACGCTAACCCAGTGATACTCAAGGGATTTGCGTATTTAAACTTTAAAGTAATAAAGTTGTTTCTATAAATATTTTTACAATAATGTCTGTTAATTAGCTTTAACAGACATTTTTTATGCAAAAAAGCTAGGTGGTTGTTATTATTTTTTATACATTAGCAGCATGTTAAACACAAAGGAAGATATTGAAGGAATCAAGAAGGCGTTAAAAGACGGCAATATTGATCTAGGCAGCTTAGCCAAAACTATTAAAATCCCACCATCAGAGAGGGACATTCTTAATCTAAGTAATGATCTACTGGTAAAACACAATGCACTTATATTTCACAAAGGATCATCTCTATCATCTGCACAACGCAGTATGGTACAGAATAGAATTGCCTATGGGTTAAATAGAGGCACGATACAACCAGAAGAAGTGGCAAAAGAAATTAATAAGTTAAACGCTCTTATACAAGGAGAACTAATAAAATTAACAACAGATGGTAATTGCACTCACGAACAAACAGGACTTACAGAGGAAATTAATTAGTATATTAGATACTGCAAAAATGCAGAACGAGAAAGCTATAGTGATTATGACAGATAGAGCTTGGCACATGGATGTGTTTAATTTCTTTTTCGAACACAAGAACATCGGTAAACTTAAAGTAGCAGGACAGACTTTCTTTATTATTAAGGAAATGAGAATAGAAATCAAAGCAATAGACCTATACATATGATGACAGTAAGATTTGAATATTGCCCAATACTAGGACTTAGGTCTTGGTTCATAGAAGAAACAACATTTAAAAAGAAAAAATATGTCAATAGGGAAAAAAGCTAAAGAAATAGCAGAAGGATATGCCAATCTCCTGAAATCCAAAGTAGGATTATCTAGTAAAGAGGATGAGAAAATCTTTAAAGCAAGAATGGAGATCTGTAACGCGTGTCAATACAAGTCTGCAATGAATAGATGTTTAAAATGTGGTTGTCCATTGGCAGCAAAAACAAGAAGTCTAACAAGTAAATGCCCAGAGGGAGAGTGGTAATTAATGATGATGACAATAAAACTACACCCAGAAGTAGTTAAGTTCCTAAATGAAACAGGAGCAGTCTGGATAGAAGGCAACGAAGAGAAGTCTTTTATAGTTAACAACAGTTGGTACAAGTCAACAGAAGAAGAAGGAATTTATACAGTACAATTTTTAGAAGCAGAATAACCACATGACAGAAATTAAATTTGAACAGGAAGTAAGAAACGGAATTAAAGCAGGAGTAGATGCTTTGGCTAACGCCGTTAAAGTAACGTTGGGCCCAAAGGGTAGGAATGTTATTATACATAGATTAAACGGTCAAGATGATCAAGTAACTAAAGATGGTGTCACAGTGGCAAATGCAATAGAACTTGATGATGACTTACAAAACATAGGAGCACAAGTAGTAAAGAAAGTTGCACAGAAGGCTAACAAGAACTCTGGTGATGGAACAACTACCGCAACAGTGCTAGCTCAGGCTATTCTTACAGAAGGATTAAAGCTTGTAGCCGCTGGTTACAATCCGTTAGATCTTAAGAGAGGTATTGACAAAGCAACACAAGTGATTGTAGATGAGTTGAACTCAACTGCAATAGCTATAAAGCATGACTCACCTATGGTAGAGCAGATTGCTACTATCTCAGCTAACAACGATCCTGCTATTGGTAAGATTGTTGCTGAAGCATTTAGAAGTGTAGGATCAGATGGCGCCGTGAGTGTAGAGGAAGGTAACGGATTTGAAACTGTTTTAAACAAGGTGGATGGTCTACAATTTGATCGTGGACTTATCACTCCTTTCTTCTCTTCTTCTCCAGATAAGATTGAGGTAAGCATGCAGAACCCATTAATATTAGTGGTAGGTGGAATGCTTAAAACAAAAGAACAAGCAGTTGCAATATTGACGCCAGTAATTGAGACTAGAAGGCCTTTATTTATAATTGCTGATGATATTACTGGGGATGCATTATCTACTCTTACACTTAACAAATTAAAGGGAGGGCATAGTATTGCAGCAGTTAAAACACCTGGGTTTGGAACTTATAGAAAAGAACTTGCTATTGACATAGCAACTATAGTTGGGGCAAAGGTTGTTCCTGAAGACATGATTACCGACATTACTAAAGATTACATTGATCAATTATTTGGAACTGCTCAGGCAGTAAGATCAGATCAAGGAAACACAGTAATAATGGGAGGGGTGTCAATTGACGGAGAAGTACAAAAAAGGGTAAGTGAAATTGAGGCAAGTTTAACTAATAACAAATTAACCTCATTTGAGATAGATAAGTTAAATGAAAGGAAAGCTAAATTAGGTGGAGGCGTAGCGGTAATAGAAGTTGGCGCAAGATCTGAAATAGATATGAAAGAAGTTAAGGACAGAATTGATGATGCAAAGGCTGCCGTAGTATCTGCGCTTGAAGAAGGAGTAGTAATCGGAGGAGGATCAGCATTACTAGGGTGCAAACACCTAGTAGTGAAGGTGTTAGAAAATACCGATGAAACGATAGGGGTGCAACTTATTATGAGAGCAATTGAATCACCATTTAGAACTATATGTGAAAACGCCAACGTAAGCGCAGATGTAAAGATGGAAGGCGTATTGACTAGACCAAAAGGAACTGGATACAACGCAAAGACAGATGAATACGTTGAGATGTTGGATGCTGGAATATTAGATCCAAAGAAAGTAACCAGGATAGCCCTGGAGAGCGCTGCAAGTGTAGCTGGAACCTTGTTAACCACTGCATGTGCAGTAATAGAAAAATAAAATGAGACATGACGAAATAATCAAAGAGATAGAGAGAAGAGAGTATTACAACAGTATGGCTCCATTCCCAGTATATGATACAGAAGTAATAACAGATTTAAAAAAACTAGAAATGATAACATCAAAAGACACGAGCAACAATGAGCCAATTACATTTTGTAAGACATGCTTATCAATACACATCAAGACAGTTGAATTCGAAGACACAGATCAAGCAGTAGATTATTGCGTAGCGTGTAGTAATACGGATCTAGAAACGACACATATCTCAGAATGGGAAGACATGTACGAAGAAAGATATGGTGAGAGATTCTTAACTGAAAGAAACAAATAAATGAACATACTTAAACTTGATGGGTGGAAGAACGGTAGGTTTTACGTAAAGTATATAGACTCAGAGCTAAAAATACTTGAAATAAAAGCATCCTTCTTTCACAACAAGGTTGAAGAAATGAATGTATACCTATCTGAATCTAAATTTATAGTGCAAACATCTATCAAGGGATCAGAAAAAAAAAATAAGTATGAGTTATCAGTTAAAATAAAAGAGTATGTCAACAAAAAACAACATGAACATAAAGAGAATACACACAGACAAAAAATCAATATTTAGATATTGGTTGGAATTCTTAAGACCTTATCACAAGCTAAGGACTAAAGAGATAGAAGCATTGAGCTTGCTGTTGTATTATAGGTACGAACTATCAAGAAGCATTCCTGATTTAGAAATGGTGAATGTAGTATTGTTCTCTACCCAAACCAGAAACAAGATTAGAGAAGATCTTGGTGGAATGAAACAAAAGAACTTTAACAACCTTCTTACATCTCTTAGAAATAAAGATATAATTAGACCAGGGAATAAAATTAACCACGTATTAATCCCTAATATGACTGAGGATGGTTTTAAACTAGTATTTGATTTTGAAATTAAGAAATGAAATTCAACAGAGCAGACGAAATAAAGATTAAAGAAATGGCTAACAAGTATAGCCTTGACGCTGAGGTTGTTAGGAAAATTATTTCAGCACCTTATGACTTTATGCAGAAGAAAACAAAAGAATTAGATTTTGTAGACGATCTGACTAGAGAAGAATTTGACAAAATGAAAAAGAATTTCAACATTCCAGGCCTAGGAAAGATCTATGCATCTTACTTCCTGTACAATGAAATTCAGAAAAAAAAGAAAAAAAAGCTAGGTAGTTAACTTTAATTACATTATTTTAGCGTAATATTAATTTAAATTTTTAAAAAAGATGAGTAAACAAGCAAAACAAGCAGCGCCAAAGGCACCTGAATTATTTACTACAACAGCAGAGATCCTTAACGGAACATTACAGTATTTAGCAGGAAGACCTTATTCAGAGGTGTTTCAATTAATTGAAGCATTAAAGCAATCAACCCCTCATGAGGCTGCAGAAGCTAAAACTGTTTCACCTATATTAAAAAAGTCTTAAAATGATTATAAAAGAAGGAAAGATTTCCAAAGATTTAGAAGTGATTAAGAGAGAGGCAGCTAGGGATTTGGGGATCGAAGACTTCTTTACTTCTAGAGATAAAAAGAACAGAGGAACTGGAGGTTTAGTAGATGATACTACTCAAGTTCTTTCTAAAGAGATAAATACAAAAGAAAGATTGTATGATGAATCACTGATGGTTAATTCATTACCATCACACATTGTACCAATGTTCGGAGGTATATTCCTTACGGCAAGAAGAAACAAAATATCAGAGAATGGAATATATTTACCAACTGCATCTTACGGAAAAGGTAGTGATACAGATATGGATGTAGATTTCTCTGAAACTCAAACTGCGTTAGCTTGTGGCCAACATACTCAACAAGTAAGTCCTGGTATGGAAGTTGTTATCAATATGGATAACTTTAAAAAAAGACTTGAGAGTGGTTTAGCACAGAAGTTAAGTAAAGAGTTTGAATACATATTACCTATAGAGACTATCGAGGGTGTAGAGTATTTGTACGTAACAGAGAGAGATATAAAATATATTTCTAATACTAACGAAATTGATTTTCCATAAAAAAACAAGTAATGTCAAGAAAGAAAGAATTACTAGATACGGTTGCAAGTGCAATTGATTTAGCAAAAGGAATTAGTGAACAAACAATAGAGGTTAGAAGTGCTTTAGTTCACTTAACTCGTTCACTGTCATCTGTAGCGCAGATTGCAGAAGATCCTGAACCTGTAAAAGACCAGCCTGTGTTACCTGAAAAAAAGAGCGTAACTCCGTCAAAGAAATCAAAGAAAAAATAAGTATCACACAAAAATAAGGATAGCTCTACTTGACAGTAGGGCTTTTTTTTTGTATATTAGCAGCAAGGGAGAATAATTAACTCCTGATAGAAGACGTCCGAAGAAGATAATCACGACTAATTGAATTCATATTGACGAATCGGATTCTATCAAACTGAAGTATAGTGTAGCGGTAACACATCTGCCTTTGACGCAGACATCCGAGGTTCAAATCCTTGTACTTCAACGAGGCTGAATCCTAACAGAAAGAAAGAAACAGGAAAAATAGGAAATGGAAGAGTGGACAATGGTTGTCAAGCTGCTTGCTAAGCAGTCGGGTGTAAAAGCTTTGTAGGTTCAAATCCTATCTCCTCCGCTATTGTTCCGTCGTGAAAATGGGCTCGCTACCAAACGTATGGACATTGAGCTATAGGGTAAAATCTTATAGCTCAAAACTAAGAGCTGAAATGCACCTCGAACTACTTATTAAAACAGTGGGGTGCGCCAGTTCTAACAATTAACTCCTGGGAGTGTAGTTATAAAGTAACACTTCCTCTCAGGAGAACAATACAAAAGGAGAAAAGAATTATGAATTTATTTGAAATAGTAAATAACGTTGTGACGTTCAGTCCACAAGCGTTATTAGCAAAACCATTTAAGTCTATTTGGGATGCAGATGAGTCTGAGGACAAGATGACTGCAACACTAGAGATGGCTTATGTTTATTACATGGCTGATGAGAGAAGTGATTTTATGCATATCTTAGATATGGATGAAAGAGCTCAAGAGGTTAAGCTTTGGCTAGATATGCATTCTGGATGGAGTGGTCAAAGAAAAGAGATTGTTAGAGCAATCCACTACTACACCAAACTGTCTGAAACAACAAGTACAAAATTACTTCAAAGCACAAGACTGGTTCTTCAGAAGATATCTGAATTCCTGGATAACATAAATATGAACGAAAGGGACGAAAGAACCAAGAAGCCTATTCATGATATCGGGAAGATTACTGGTGCAGTTGAAAAGATTCCAAAGCTTATTAAAGCTATAAATGAAATCGAGAAAGAAGTAATCAAGGAGAAAGAACTTAAAGCACAGTCTGGGAATAGAACTCAGAGTATGTTTGATGACGCAGGAATATAATGAGAAAATTCAACTCAATACAAACAGAGATCACTAGTGAATTGCTAGAGAAGATGCCAAGGGAAGAGAGGCAGGATCTATTAGACAATATAGATTCTATAATGTTTATACAGAACCTTGCGTCACCAACAAGAAACAGAGTTAAAGATTTAGAGAGATGGGAAAACCCTTTGTTGCCTCTAACATCTGATGATCCAGATATGCACACCAGGACTCTTGATCCTAATGGAACTATTGCAGTAGACTTGACGGATCCACATATCTTAGAAGATATGGATTACTTCAGGCCCGCAGCAATACATTTTGAAACACACAAGTGTTACACTAAGTTATTTCCTAACAGGAATCCTAATTCAGAATACTATAAGTATTGGAAAGAAGAAGCTAGAAGATGTCGTGAAGGATATATAAGACACTCTGATGGTGAGTGGGTTCCTGGAAATTACTATTTCCAGTTAAACTACGCTCCATTACTTAGGTCTGAAATTATAGAAGGAACAAAGCAGTCTGATAGACTGGAAGCGTTCGCATACGTGTGGGATGCAGATTACTGGTTCTTTCACTATGTGGAGCAAGCAAGAGCTTTAGGGATGCATGGTGCAAACTTAAAAAGAAGGGGTTGTGGATACTCTGTAAAGGCATCCAATATGTTGGCTAAGAACTTTATCTTAGGTGACACGGCCAAAGCAAAAGAAAAGGTAAAATCATTTGCCATTGCTAATGAGAAGGAATATCTTATTAAGGATGGTGTGTTAAATAAATTTGTTTCTGTTATTGACTGGAATGCAACACACACTCCTTGGCCACGTATAAGATCATTAAAGGATTCTCTTAATGATATGCATTGGAGAATGGGACGTAAGGATAACGCTAGGGGGACTGAAGTAGGTGTTCTTAATGAGGTTATGGGTGTGACATTAAAGAATGATGCACAAAAAGCAAGGGGTAAAAGGGGTGCGTTAGTGCTCTGGGAAGAAGCAGGAAAGTTTCAGGATTTCCTTACAGCTTGGAAGATTGCTCAACCATCTGTGGAAACATCGGCAGGATATGCCTTTGGATTCATGATGGCAGGTGGTACAGGTGGTGTAGAGGGTGGAGCATTTGAAGGATTAGAAGAAATCTTTTACAACTCTGCAGGTTACAATATCATGTCAATGCCTAATGTGTTTGATAAGAATACTAATGGTAAAGGAGAATGTGCATTCTTTTTTGGGACATACCTAAACTATGATGGCAAAATGGATAAGAACGGTAATAGCGATGTTATCGGAGCAATAATAGGAATTAATAAAAAGAGATCTAAAATTAAGCACGGATCATCTGATGTGAATACAATAGTACAAACAAAAGCTGAGGAACCAATTACTCCTCAAGAAGCTATCATGCGTACAGAAGGATCTGCATTCCCTGTTGCTGATTTAAGAGATTACTTGGAGGATATTGCTCCTGAGCTTACGTCATTTGTAGATTCTCACTGGGTAGGTGGGTTAACTTATGATGATAAAGGATTTGTTAAATGGATGAATGATTCTCAGAAGCAGCCGATACGAGAATTTCCATATAAAGTAAAAGGTGGAGCCAGTTCCGATGGAGCTGTAGAAATATTTGAAATGCCTAATAAAGATAGAGATGGGAAAGTTTTTGAAAATAGATACATTGGGGGAATCGATCCTATTGATAATGATTATACTATTGGTGGTTCTCTTGCTTCCATCATTATTTTTGATCTATGGACTGATAAAATTGTTGCGGAATATACAGGCAGGCCAGTCCTAGCAGATGAGTTTTATGAAATATGCTTGAGACTTACTCAGTTTTACAACGCTCAATCAAATTATGAAAACAATCTGAAGGGCCTCTTTTCATACTTTTCCAATCACAGTGCCTTGTACTTATTAGCTGATAGTCCAGAGATCTTACGAGATATGGAGATTGTTAAAAGTACTTTGTACGGAAATAGAGCAAAAGGAACTCGTACAACCAAGGAGGTTATAAAGTTAGGGAAGACTCTTCAAAGACAATGGATGTTAACTCCATACGAGGAAGAAAGATATGACGAAGGATCAGGAGAAACTACAACAATGACAATACCTAATTTAAGAAGGATTAGGAGCATTGGATACATAAAGGAGTGTATTGCATGGAATCCAGATATAAATACGGATAGAGTGTCCGCTATGGACATGGTGATGATATTAAGAGAGGATAGAGCCAAGATGACGGTTAAGTTTGAAGATAATAAAGTTGAAAGCGTAAATTCTTTCTTTCACGATGATGAATTCCTTGATGCTAACTGGCAGAATGCTGTAGCAAAAATGGGCTACAATAATAGTAACGATAGTATAATAGATGGCTTTTAGCTATAATAGAAGAAGCAATTTTTTAATTATATTCACTAATTTTACATAATATAAGAACAACATGTCAAAAGTAAAAAATTTTCCATCACAAAAATTATCTTTTAAAAATAAAGGTAAGCAATGGCGTAGAGATCATTTAGATTGGGCTGATAATAATAGCTACCTAAATAATAGCGCTGTAAGAAGGAAATTAAAAAATAAAAAGATTAATCTTAACCTATACAACGGTAAGATAGATGTATCAGATATGAAGCTTATTTTAAACCCAGGTGGTTTAGAAAAGTTCTTTGTACCAGATGCAATACAACATTATCCAATTATAACTCCACGAGTGAATGTTCTTGTTGGTGAAGAAAAAAGAAGAAAGTTTGATTGGTCAGTTCAGATTGTCAATCCAGACACTATCTCTAAAATTAAAGAGGATAAGAAAAAACTTATAGATGCTAAGCTTATGGAGATGCTTCAGTCAGATGTTTCTGATGAAGAGCTTGAAAAAGAATTAGTACGCTATGGTGATTACATAAATTTTGACTACCAAGATATGCGTGAGAAAAGGGCTAACCTTTTAATGCGTCATTACATTGGTAAATTAGATATGAAGATTAAATTCCAGCAAGGTTTCAAGGATGCCTTAATAATGGGAGAAGAGTCTTACATATTTGATATCGTTAATGGTCAGGTTATATTTGAAAAGCTTAATCCATTGAAGGTTCACACGTTACGTAGTGGATATTCAAACAAAATAGAAGACGCAGATGTTATTGTTATAGATGATTTCTGGAGTCCAGGTAAAATACAAGATACATTTTATAATGATCTTAGTGATGTTGAAGTTAAAAACCTAGATGAAGGAAGCTGGACGGGCGGAACTAATTCTGATGGAGTATCTGAAGCTATTGATGATGAGGCAGGATTAAGATTACTTGATAGAGAGGCAATGGATACTTATGTTGAATCAACTGGAGTATTCTCTTCAAGGGGTTCAGAAGGTAGAAATACTTATACTGATAGCTTTGGAAATGTTCGAGTACTAAGGATGTTTTGGAGAAGTATGAAGAAAGTACTTAAGATTACTTACTTTGACGAAATGGGTAAGACTCAGGTTAAATTTAGATCTGAAGATTACGTTGTAGATAAAGAAATAGGTGAAACTTCAAAGACTCTTTGGGTTCCTCAATGGTGGAAAGGAGTTAAAATAGGTAAAGATACTTATTTACAAATTAAGCCAAAAGAAATACAATATAATAAACTAGATCAACCAAGTTTCAATTCATGTGGAATTGTTGGTCAAGTATACAACACTGGTGACGAAGAAGTTGTTACCATGGTTGATAGAGCAAAACCATTTCAATATCTTTATGATATATCATGGTACAGAGTAAATGAAGCACTAAGTAAATACTTAGGGTCTATCGTTGAATTAGATTTAGCAAAAGTTCCAACTGGATGGTCAGTGACTAAATGGTTATACTTTGCGCGTAAATCTGGAATTTCTGTAGTAGATAGTTTCAAGGAAGGTCAGAAAGGAATGGCTAAAGGAAGGCTTGCTGGATCTGTAGGTAATACAACTGGTAGAGTTTTAGAACAAAGAGTAGGTGATTTCATTCAAACTCATATCGAGATGATGGAATTTGCCAAAGCACAAATGGATGAGATAACGGGTGTTTCTAGACAACGTCTAGGACAAGTTGAGAATAGGGAAACTGTCGGCGGAGTAGAAAGAGCTGTTTCTCAATCCAATCATATTACTGAAGAGTTATTTACAATGCATGACTATTGTAAGAAGAGATGTTTCCAAATACTTATTGAGACTGCAAAAATTGCACTTAAAGGTAAGGATACTAAGTTTTCTTACATTGCTGATGACATGACTCGTCAGATTGCAGAAATAGATGGTGATCAATTTTCTGAAGAAGAGTATGGATTAATGGTTTCTAATGAAGATGAAATTAATCAAATACAACAGAAGTTAGATGGAATGGTTCAAATGGGACTACAAAATCAAATGCTTTCTTTTTCAACTGCAATAAAGATCTACAATTCTCCTTCAGTAAGAGAGATTCAAAGGCTTATAGAAAAAGATGAGACTCAAATAAAAGATTCACAAGCTAAAGCTGGTGAAGATCAACAAAAACAATTCCAAGAGCAAATGAAGCAGCAAGCTCTTAGTGAACAGCAAGCTCAATCATTAGATCTTGAAAAGTTTAATAGAACTGACGAGACTAATAGGTACATTGCAGAACTTCAAGCTGACACAGCAAGAATAAATAAAGAAAATTCTGATAGAGGTGTTGATAATGATGAAAGTGATTTTGCAAAATTTGAAGCTGAGTTAGGAATAAAGAAAGATTCTTTAACTAACGACATGATAAAGCACAATGATATTATGTCAAGAAAAGACATGGAGATTGGAATAAAAAACAAAGTAGCTAACAAAAATATTATTTCTAAAAAATAAAATAAAAATCAATGAAATTAACTCAAAATCAATTTTTTGGAGAAGACAACACAAAGCCTATTTCATTTACTCCTGGAGCTATATTTATTGCAGTAGATACTTATAGAATATATATTTACAATAAATTTAAAAAGCCAATTGATGTAACTGGAGATTTTGAAACAACAGGTATTACCCCTAGTCAATCATCTAGCATATTAAATAATACAGATAAAATATCTTACACTGATTCTGAAGCTGTTGCTATAAATACTTCTAAAATAGGTATAACACCACAGCAGATAAATCAAATAGTTTCTAATAGCTCTAAAATATCTTATACAGATTCAGCAGCAGTTGCAGTTAATACATCAAAAATAGGTTACACAGAAGCGTTAGTTTCTGCAAATACAAATGTTAGTGAAAACACTTCCAAGGTAGGTGTTACCGCACAACAGTCAAATGCTATATTATCTAATACAGCAAAAAGCGGTATAACTTCATCTCAAGCAAATGCAATTACAAACAATACTGCAAAAACAGGTATTACAACGCAACAAGCAAGCAATATCGTTTCTAATACCGCTAAAGTATCATATACAGATTCAGCGGAAGTTTCAGCAAACTCATCTAAAGTAGGTATTACCACACAGCAATCTGCAGACATTACACTTAATAATTCAAAGACAGGTATTACTAGCGCTCAAACGAATAGTATAATTGCAAATGAGGCTAAGGTTAGTTATACAGAAGCAGCAGTATCCGCTAATACAGATGTAGTAGCAAATACCGCTAAGGT
>TARA_R110002124_G_scaffold257447_1_pt1 | contig 19282 bp, 18 predicted proteins | sample TARA_R110002124 | Tara Oceans TARA_R110002124 (sample SAMEA4397445) | marine metagenome | biome: Polar Biome; feature: [SRF] surface water layer (ENVO:00010504); material: water (ENVO:00002006), including particulate matter (ENVO:01000060) such as... | depth 5 m | reverse complement strand
TTCCACATTAGTTAAGAAGACCTTTATCCGTTCAAGCCATTGTTCTGCCAATTGCCGGTTATGAACTAGGATTAATGTATTCACTTTCCTTTTTGCGACAAGAGCTAATCCCGTAACGGTTTTACCAAAGCCGTCGATGCCACAAAAACACCATTTGTTTCTGCAAATAAAGCATCAACAGCTCTCTTCTGTTGGCCTTTTAATTTACCAGTAAACCTAATCTTTTCTAATTGGTTACCTGAAAATCTTTTATCGGTGTATTCAATCTCTATTGCTTGCTCAGATACGATGCGATTAACTTCAGCTAAACAACCTCTTGGCAGAATTAAAAAGCCATTTTCTATATGCGCGGAACAAATATATCTACTTGTGCCAATAGTTGATAATCGTAAGGCTTGTCGTTTGTAGAACTCTGGATTAGAAAATACTGCGCAATGCTTCAACTTAGCGGTTAGTTTTCCGGGTAAATCAGCAATTGGAATATATAGCTGATCTGTTAGTGTTAATAGGATTTTTTTCGGACAATCACTTATGTTAATGATTTCATTATTATTGGGTTTATTCCATGGTTCATTATTCTCAATATTATCTAGCGCACTTTCAATATAAGAACGGAGTTGATCCAGCGTTAATTGAAGTTGCGATTTTGTGACCTTTTGTTGAATAGTAATGAAACATTGTTGTTTCATACAATATTTATATCTTTTTAAATATTGCGCTAACATTTGTTAAACAGCATAAATCAAACTATGACCTTGGTTAATTTTACATATACCTGAAAACTAATTATTAGCTTATCTATAAAAAATAAAACTACCAATCACATATTTCTAAATTACCTACTATATTTGTATCGTGTCGAGACATAAAAGCAACACACAAGCTAATCAAAAAGGAATGAAATATGGATTTTTCAATGAAAAAATACACTCGTCGAGCGTTATTTTTACTAGGAATAGCAAATCTTTTATCGTGTTTTTCAGTGTACGGAAATGATAATAAATCACAGCAATGGAACAAGGATGATCGTGACGCAGTAAAGTACTTCTTTGCTACAGCAAAACCCTTTCAAACAATGACAATGGATCTATCTAATCCACTTTATCAACGCTTTATCAAAAAGCACCACGAATTATCTGGATTCAGCAAAAAAAGGTACCCCGGCCTTCATAACATGTTGCAAACAATGGCTGCATCACACAAAAAAGGTAATATGGCAATACCCACACTTACATCGGTTAGTGAGAGTGTCATTCATGCCGACCTACTAACCGTTATGCTAGATACCTACCAACTAAATGCTAATAGCATGACCGGAAACAATACGTTTATCACCGAGGGTGTTGCGAGTATTGATATTGGTGATACTCCAACATCAACGATATCCTACGCATCGACGTGTTTTTATGACGATGACGGAAATCCTGTTGGAGATTGTGTAGGAAGCTCTAGTTTTAGTTCTGAAACCTATACGCCTATTTCTCATCAAGTTTCAACATCACAATCGGGTGTAAAATCTGTTATTACGGTTACATACGCACAGACGGATGCTAGTAATAAAAAGCGTTACATATCCCAATCAGTGTACGGAGAGGATATAGAACGTCCTGCTAGCCTTTCTATCACTGATCCGCTTATTCTTAATCCTAGCTCTAATAACCAATTTAAGTCAGCGCTTGTATGTGTCTCCCGTACTATCAATACAGGGCTAAGAGGTGGCGGTGCCTGTGATTATGGCAAGCTCGACAACAGCCAAACAAATATTATTCTCTCCGCCGAAGGTTCTATGACTTACACTAGCGCACAAACACCTATGGTGAATAGCGATGGTAACTTGGTCGGAACTGGTTCAATTAACTTAATTAATATTTCACAAGGAGGGGGCTGCACTCTCACAGGGCCTGAAGTCGGCGCTAATTTCTTTACACAGAATGGTGTGAACTATAGCAGCGCAAACAAAACATTTAGTTGGGATTTAAATAATATTAATTTTGGCAGCGCCAGTTTTCTCAAATGTGGAACCAGCGGGGATAAAATTCAGTACAACTTGTTGCTATCTACAACTGATACAACAACTAATCATCAAGTGTCTGCTTCTCAAAGCTCTAAAGTAGATGTTCTTACACCGCAAACCATTTCACCTGGTGTTATGAAAATACCTATGCTCTCGATGGTTCAGGGTTGTCTTGTAGAGGGGACACTTGTCACGTTAGATAACGGTAAGCAAGTACCGATAGAAACCATTACTGGTGAAGGTGAGCGTGTTATGGCTGCTGGAGGTATATCACTAGATGTCATAGGAACAACAATAGGTGAAGAGGAATTCATACTCGCACTAAAAACGAATACACATAGCCTTGAGCTAACAAATAATCACCCTGTCGTCATGTTTGACGGTAGTATTCAGCCCGCTAGTCAAATTAAAATTGGCGATAACATAATCACCGATAAAGGAATTGAAAAAGTACACGAAATATCCATTCAAAAAAACTTACGTAAAGTATATAACCTAATTGTTCATTCAGGCGAAGGCAATACACACTCTTCAGATGGTGGATTTTTTTATGCTAATGGTATTCTTGTAGGCGATCAACGGGTACAACAAGCTACTCAAAAACGTGAGCGTCGTCGTAAGAAAGCTATAAAAAAAATAATCCCAGAAAATTTTAAAAAAGATTTTCGTAGTCACCTTGCTGATAAAAATCATATTTAAAAAGGGAATTGATCATGGATATGAAATATTTAATCTTAGGTACTACGCTGCTTTGCACATTTACATCAATAGCTATTTCTGATGATGGCATCGCTGGCCTTGCTGTTAATGGTAAAGGTCTAGTAGGAGTAGGAACAAATAATCCTCAACATACATTACATGTTGCTGGAGATGCGAAAATAGAAGGTATGCTATACGGTGATGGTTTTCAAGGACGTTTTGGTAATGCCACCGTATTGGTAGCTCAACAAACAATAGGTAGTGACATCGCGGTAACGCTTTCTTATGAGCCGACGACGTCAGGGCCAGCACAAATTCGCTTTAATGCCATCGATCCTGTTAATCCAGGGCAATCTCATTTTAAAACATTCGTTATTAATCATCCTCAAGATGAAAATAAGTATCTTGTGCATGCCACTATAGAGGGGCCAGAAGGTGCCGTTTATTATAGAGGAAGTTCATCATTAATGAATGGACGCATCACGGTTGAGCTTCCAGAGTATTTTGAATCTTTAACACGTAAAGATGGTCGTACTATACAGCTAACCAATATTGATGGTTTTGATAAGATTGCAATAAAGCGAATAAATGGTGAAAAGATTAACCTAGGAAAATTTGTAGTTATTTCTAATTCAAAAACTTCCTATCAATCATTTGACTGGGAGGTTAAAGCCGTTCGCGCAGATGGGCCTGAGTTAGTAGTAGAGCCTCGCCGTAGTAACGTAGACGTAGCTAGCTTTGGGCCTTATACCTTTGGAATTGACAAAAACGTTGTTGAAAGGTAGAGGTCATGAACAAAAAACTTCTGGTATTAGTTGGTATTTTATCAACACTTATCCTCAATGCCTGCACGCAACTAACAGGCACATCAAATAATAAAAGTCTATCACGTGTTGAACCCATCGAGCCAATGGTTCAAACATTACAAGCCGATAACGATAATGTGGTCAGTTGGCGGCTTAGAGTAGCATCTTGGAATGTCCTCAACTTTGGAGATAGAAAGTCAGGATTGAATCCTGTGGCTAATAAAGCGCTCCTATTAGCACGAATGGCTCAGGTTGCTGGTCAGTATGAAATTGTTATCTTTCAGGAAGTACTTAATGGAGGTAATTCGGTTACCCAAGCGTTGGCCGCTCTACTACCGGCATATAACTGTAATAATTTTACCGTCCCTTCTGGCCGTCGTGGTAGACAAGAGCGATATGTCATGTGTTATTTGTCTGGTAATGCGGATGGTGTTTTAGTGCTGAACAATTTTTTCGATTATATGGGAAATCAATATACTGCCATCGATGGCTCCGCTCAAACAGCCCAAAATATATGGATGCGTCCTCCTGCGAGAATGACATTTACCTTCACTCCAAATGAAGTCCAATTTGGGCCGTTCACGTTCGACGTGTATACCAATCATACCAAACCTAGCTATGGCGCTGGTGCACGCCCTCCAGGTACACCGGCTGCCTCGCCCGCGAGTCAGTCAGTTCGAAACGAGTTAACGTCAATTGAAACCAATCAAATAGCACCAGCGTCATTGATAATGCTGATTGGGGATTTGAACGTTGATTGTGCGTCATACCCAGTACGAGATAGAGATACTAATTTTCCTCTGCCTACTTGGCATTGGTATATAGGTTATGGCGAACGAACAAATACGGCGCCATTGTCCAGCTGCGCATATGATCGAATAATTTTAAACCAAATACTTAATCCTTATTATCAAGACCACGGTATCGTATACGACCATTACAATAATGCTACAAGGTTAAATGGTAGTCGTATTTCTGATCACTATTTGGTATGGGTTGAACTAGGTGCACAACAAGCCAAAAAACGTCAGCGTACTATTACGGCAACTAAAAACTCGGTAAGTGTGGGCACTAGAAAAAGAGCTTTTACACGTTCAATGGCGATGAAGCTGATTGCTCAAGGAATAAAACCTGGAATACAAGGCAATGTGTTCATTATTCGCAACAACTCCGCGTTTAATTTTGCAAGTTATCAGCCATTCAATTTAGTAGACGTTCGTGGTCAACCTAATAGTGTGACAATATCGAATACTGGTGAATTTACGGTCGATCCTGTTTGGAATAGCTTAGAATCAGGGGCATATAATTTTGTTTTTGATATTAACCGTGACGGTATTTACAATCGAGCTGATGGTGATTTTAGTACCTACCCTACGCAAGCAGACGTCATTGTTCTCGAATCGGACATTGGCCACAATAATCTTGTCACACTAGGAGATAACTTCGCGACACGAAGTTTATATGATTTAGGACAAGCCATTAACATTTATGCGTTAGCTAAATCGCTTCCAAAAAACACCACGGCAAATTACTACATTATAAGCAATAAACTTTTTAAATCAGCTGGCTACAGTAGCTGGCAACAAGCTCGCAGTGCAAAAATGTCACTCTTAGATAATGCAGTGCCAATTGCGTATAAAGGTGGTTCTATTTTGATATCATCACTAAAAAGTAATGATAAATACCTAAGTTTTACCACCGATAACGATGGTTATTGGTTTCAAAGCATTTGGACGTCGCTATCACAGCTATTAAACACTGCCGTATTCACTCAAATTCCATCACCGCCAGATTATAAACCTGAATACGCTGGTGATGGATTACCAACAGAGGGCAACGTATCTGATGATCCTTGTGCGTTCGCCTATCAAAGTGACGACACTAATTTTCAAGCGGTATGTAATATAGGCCATACATTCACTGATTATTATGGTGATGCATTTAATATTATACTAGACCTTAATAATAACGGGCTGTTTGATAATGGAGATGTATTAGGCGTTAGAGATATTGGTGATATGACGACCTTCTTTAATGCGCCTGGCAACACTACCTTAAACAGTAATGCTGACGGTAACCCTGCAGTCAGCGAATATAAAGAATACCTTAACGGGGCATTAAGCCTGAACACACCACTTAATGAAAATAACAGTTATGATGTCGATACAGAAAAAGCATCATCCAAGTATATTTGTAGTAGTACCTTATCGAAGGCGCAATTTAATGCCTTTGTCATACCTGATTCTCAAACAGGGTTTCGGGTTGTAGAGTCAGACACCTACCAACTAGAGCACAATAAAGATACAGGTGTTTTTGCCTATGAAAATCTCTATTGGGGTGATACTACTGTTAAAAATGGGCAAGATGTATGTGTATCTACCAATACGTTAATTGTCGATGATTTGAGCGCTGAAAAAAATTCTTCGATAACGGTTGTTGCTGATAGTCATGTAATTAATGGACAAATCAATTCTACTACCGACGCAGAAGTATGCTTTAATACAGCATTGAAAGTAGAAGGTACTGTTTTGAGTATTGGTGCTGGTGGTGGTGTTATCAGTGGAGGTGGAACATTTTTAGCTGCATTGTTTGTTGATGGCGTCATTGCTATAGGTAGTAATCTCTATTGTGGTAGCAAGCTAAAGAGCAATAACGCACAACCTCAGTAGTATTTATTAGTCAATATAAGTAATCCAATAATATTGACTACAATTATGTAATTTAGCCAGTATTCATAATTAAAACCTGAACAGTGATAGTTACACGATCACTGTGCACAAATGAAAGTCGAAACGTTTATTTACGAATGCCTATCAAAAAAGCCCGAATATTACTATTCGGGCTTTCCTTTTATTGAATATTAAGGTTCACCCACTTAAATAAACCTTACTAACAAGTATAACCAATTGATTATAAATGATTTTTACATCATGCCGCCCATATAACACATAACTACTTGTTTATATTGAATTTGCAATATGGGCGTTACATCCGATACCCCACATTATACCCCTGAATTTAAATTACAGGCTAAATGTATTATTTTTCTGTTCATAACCAACTGTATTATAATGTTTTTATAATTCTAAGATAAACTCTTCTGGGCTAATTAGCTCTAGAATATTTTTTTTATCAGTATCATGTAGAGAAAGATATTTATTTATCCCACTACCAAACTTTGATGTCAGCACATTCACAAATCCGCAACTAGATACCCTTGTGTTTTCTTGTAAGCCGAAGGCTAAAATATAGTAATTTATATTTCTAAGAGCGTCATAAAGTGTAATTGTCTCAGTCTTTATAGGCTTTCGTCCAATCTGTTTATTCGTTAACGAACCTTTTTCAAAATATATTTCTAGCACTTCATTAAGGGGTAATAAGGGGTTACAGAATTCAATATTAATAACACCATTAAGTATTCTCTCATTAAAAGAGCGAATTGCTAGGGCAATATTAATTTCACTGGCAGTTAAATTGTCAGTGGTAAAACTTCCGAAAGGCGTGCCCACTATGAAATTAATTAAGTTATGCTTTTCCAAGTTATCAATAAGGAAGTTAATCAAAGGCTCAAGAGAGTTATTGGTAATAGATTTTGATAGCAATACTTTCAAACCCATTAGATTAACTGCTATGTCAACACCATCAGTACCCGATTGTCTTTTATTTAATTCGGGAATGACATTTTTAATAAAGTGGTTGACCCCGTTTTCGCTATACCTTCCTTTGTTAATATCCCACAATAGCTGTTCTTTAACTGCGTAGGAATTAAAGATCCCACCTTTGTACTCCCATAATGCCTTAGTTCCATACTTTTTAAAAAAAGAAACAGGATTTTCCTGATTTATTCTGTCTAAAAAATATTTTTTACAGGAGACAAATTTAGCATTTTTAATATATGAGTCATCATCTGAAGAAACTTCTGTGTTGAAGGTATACTCGGTATTAAATGATAAAAAAAGTCCTTCTATTTCATAATCAATAGTGGTTTCATCTGCATAATTCGACTCCTTATATTTTGCAAAATAAAATGCTACTTTAGCAGCCAAAAAAATCGTCTGTATATTTGAAGATACGCTATCTGCTTTATCTTCACTATCAATGGTCGAGATATTTTGATGGAGTATATCAATATGTTTTTTAATAGAAGAGCGTGATAGGAATGATCTAGTATCGAGTTTTGCAACTGCTATCTTAAGCTCTTTTCCTGAACTTGCATCAATATGGTTAAGCTCACTTGATATTTCACTTTTTAAAAGAGAAATTACCCCTTTTAAGTCATTACACCTTTTTCCATCAAATAATATTTTGTCTAGACGGTTAAAAAAAACACTTTCCGTATGTTCTAAGGATAATCCGCACATTTGCTTTACAAATGGTACTGTAAACTGATCAAAAAAAAGGGTACTACCTGCATGCTGTGAAACATCAGTGTAAAGGGGAGTGCTTTTAAGGTGGGATAAAATATTCTCAACTTTAATTAGAGATTGGGATAGAAAATCCATTTCTGGATCAGTCAAATTTAACTCTGACTTTATCTGTTCAAACAAGTCAGAAAAATAGACTTGCTTTGCTGAAAATGTTTTTAACTCGGAAAATACTTTCTTGCGACTTCTCCCCATAAAAACATCTACCGCAACAGCAATAAAATCAATTAATGAAGAAAATTTTGGTGTCATATACATTCATATATCCTTAGTCATTTTAAGAACGGATTAGTTGGCGCAAGTGTTAAATCAGATTTCCGGTAGTTGTTTTTTATCATATCAAATAAAGTTCGACCTGTTCATTTGAACTCCCCGATATAGGGTAACAACTAAAAGGAAATCTATATGTCTAGCAATATTAAAGGTTCTACTGTCGCAGGTTCATTAGGTGCAGCAGGAACTGTCGGAACAGTTGCCAGCACAGCATCTGCTGTAGCTGGAGGCTCAGCAGCTACTATAATGTCAGCAACAGCAGGTACAACAGGATCAACTTTAGCGGCCTTAGCTGGCACATCAGGAACAGCTGGTGCTACGGCTATATCTTCCGGGATGGCATCCATCGGCTCAGTGGTTGGAGGCGGAATGGCTACGGGGGCAATAATTACAGCCGCGGCTCCTGTGGCCGCCATCGCAGCTATTGGTTACGGTCTTTTTAAGTTATTTGAGGATTAACAATGTTCTCTATCGGCATCCAAAAAGAAATTAATAAAGCTTTCTTTGATCAACTTCCAATGCGTGATCAAAATGAGTTCTTACAGCAGGTTTATGATAACGGCTATAACGCATCTGAAATAGCTAAGCATTTAAGAATAAGTCCACAAACAATATATTCTCGAATAATAGCTCACAGGGGGAGAGGATCAAAACAGGTGCATACCGTATAAGACAAAAGTCCTTCACATAATATGAGGGACTTCTCTTTCGCTGAGTTTTTATTTTATAAAAAACAGCCTTAATATAAGAAAAAACTCCAACTCTTTAAGCGTTTACTAAAATATTAACGAACAAAACAAGTGGTTACTTTAATTTTTTCTTAATAGTTTCCATAGCAACATTTAACATTTTTGCTTTTTCTTCTTCCTGTTTCTTAAGTGCATCGCTTAAGCCTGATAATTTATCACTATGACACTGAGACATTAACTTTTTATAAGCTCTCTTGTATTCAAGTAGTGTTTTACCTTGGCTTAATCCCAAAATTTCACACGCCTCAGCAAAGATTTGTGGGTTTAAGTGGCGTTGGCTTTGTTGTCTACTTTGGCTATTACCTTGTCTAGAATAACTTTGGTCGTTACTTTGCTGACTTGAACTGGCTTTTTCTTGTTCACGTTTTAGATTTTCAGCCTGTCGACGAATGTCATCTTCGGCTGCGCGTCTTTGGCGTTCAATATCTTGCTCTGCTTGATATTTTTGTTGTCTTAGTTCTTCTTCAACCTGTTGCTTTTGACGATATAACTCAGCCTCTGCTTTATCTTTCTGTTGTGCAATATCTGCTACGTAACCCGCCTTAGCTCGCTTAAAGCTGATAGAACCGAACAAATCACTTATCCAATACTTAACTTTAGTAACAGGTCGTTCAAAATTGAGTATAAAGCCAATAATAAAAAATGCTGTTGCAAAGTCTCTTTGCTCCATTTGTAAGAAAACAGGGGCGATCCCTATTAATATAAAGCCACCTAAAATAACTAAAAACGGATTTAATCCTTTAAACAGTTTACCGATTAAGTAACCAATAAATATAAATGCCGCCGCACCAAAAAATAACTCTGTCATAATTCTTGTAACTTCCTATATAACGGTTTCCATGTATGAATTAGTAACCCAACTACAAATGACAATGTTAACGGCCACCAATTTAAAGTTGAAACTATAGTGAAAACAGGTGCTAGGCAGCAAATTACAATGATGCCCCAAAGTGAAATTCCATTTCGGAAAAACCAACCAATAAATAATCCTGCAAACCAGAATATTCCTAGAAATACCATCGTTTCCGTATTCATTGCTATATCCTTAATTTGGTATCAAAATCGAGTTTGATTGATTGCCCACTACATTGAGCAGGTTGTTTCCTAGAGAAACGAGCATAACGGGAATGATTAAAAAAGTTAACTGTTTCAACTATGGCGGGTTGATGGTGTTTTGAAATATATACGGCTTGATTATCAGCAAGGGTTCTTAATTGGCTAGAACCAAATAAGCCACCTAATGAATGTGAATATGTTGATATATGGAAACTTGAATAAAAACAAACTGATGTAAATATTGCTGTCGAATCGCTATATGATGTATTAACCGATGATACCATCGAACAAGTTGTCTTTGTAACTAATGATACTGATTTAGCGAGTGTTTTAGAAAAGATAAAATCGCTGAACAAAGTTAAAGTTGGTTTAGTTATACCGACTACGGATAGCATTCGAAATCCAAATGAAAAACTCGATAAATTTGCCGATTGGACGAGAAAGAACATTTTAATTGATGAACTAAGGTTGTCTCAATTACCGAGAGTTGTCCAAGGAGGAAGAAAGCAAGCTGTTAAACCTATAGGCTGGTTTGGACAACCAGCTATAGTTGAACAAATAATCGAGACATTATTACAAGTAGAGAGAAATCGAAGCAAGTGTTGGAGGTGGTTAGAAACAGCACCGCCAACCTTTGAAGACTTACCAGTATTAACTGCCCCCCCAATTGCATTACTCAATGATGTGGAAACAGCCAACATTGTGCTTCAATACGCCAAAAAGTATGTTGATTTCCGTCAAAACAAGTAAAAGGTATAATAGACTGTAATCTCTTTCTAAAAATTGAGAGTAAATAATATTGATCTTTGATTTATTGACAGAGAAAAATAAAAAGCCTGAAAATAATGTTTTTCAGGCTTATTGAAACGTTATGATACGTAATGAACGAAAAACCCGCTACATCAGCCCACCCATATAGAGCTTATCCCATTGATTTAAATTGAATTTATTTAATGAGATAATACTGAACTCCCACTTTATACCCCTAAAGTTCAATCGCTTGAGCTAACCTATTGAATAGTAATAAAACATCGTTGTTTCATGTTAAAAAATATAATGACTTTTATTTATATCTAGCATTCACCCACAAAGATTAAAGCTGCTTCACATCCACTTTTAATTTATCTAAATGTGTCTCAAGATACTGAGGCACATTTTTATCAATTCGTCCTCCTAAATGTTTACCAAAAAATCGTTCAATAGCTACAACCGAAGCTAATTTATTTATTCTTTTGTGGAAGCCGTGACCTTCATCTTCTGCCAAAATATACTCAACTGGTAATGACTTTTGATACATTAACTTAGCAATATTGTCAGATTCGGCCTGAGTTACCCTCGGGTCATTTGCTCCTTGAATTAACATCAAGGGGGTCTTAATCTGATCAACATAATTGAGCGGTGATCTTGACTGCATATCTATTCTGTCACTCTCAATCTCAGGATCACCAACGGCGTTAAACCACTGACCAAGATAAGGCCTCCATAGTGCTGGAAATGACTCCATCAAAGTAATAAGGCTAGATGGACCACAAAACGAGATAACGGCTTGGTATAATTCTGGTGTAAATGTAGCACCAGATAATGCGGCATATCCTCCATAAGATCCTCCCATAATGCCTATCCGTTGCTTATCAGCTATACTTTTGCTGATTAGATATTCTACCCCATCAGTTAAATCATTTTGCATTGTTCCAATCCCCCAGTTATTGTTACCTAGATTAAGGAAGCGTTTACCAAAGCCTTTCGATGAACGGTAATTAGGTTGCAGTACTGCGTAGCCACGATTAGCCAATAACTGGGCTATCGAGTTAAAGTAACCCGAGTTTAAAGTCCAATAATCTCTTGCCCAAGGGCCACCATGAGGTAGGATAATGGTAGGAATATTTTTCTGTAGTCCTTTAGGCAACGTTAAGTAGGCTTGAATATCCACGCCATCCTGAGACTTATAAGTAATAGACTGACGTTTAGACAAAAGTTCAGGGTCTATACTGGGAGTTTGCTTGTGTAATAGTCGAACTTCTCCTGTATTAGCATCATATTTATAATCACTTCCCATATCGACATCACTAGCTACATGAAGTTGCCACGAACCTGTTTTTTCATTGTGATCGATAACTGTGATCTCAACATTTTGCTTGAAGTGCTTGTTTATATTCTGCCAATGGGTCTTAAAAGTGTTATCTAATGAATATGTTCGTAGGTAACCACCATAATATGAAACGGCTAGTGGTGCTCCTTCGTTATTGAATAAAACATCCTTTACATCAGATTTACTTTTAGGGTCTTTATGCAATGTTTTTAAGTTGCCGTCATTCATATCGAGTCGTAATAATTCCTGCTTATCTCTTCCTTCAATATTGGCACTGATATAAGCAAATTTTTTGCTCTCATCGTAGCTTAGTATTCTTATACTTTCACCTACTTCAGTCTTAATTAACCTGCTCCATTGATCATTGATTTTGCCATAAAGCTCTGATGTATTATCTGGATTAGTGCTTCGGCCTAATACTGGTTCACCTTGTCTATTGAAACCCATTTGCGAAAAAGAATAAGAGTTTTCAAAAACATTGGTAATCACTTTTGATTCGATATCAAGATGGTAAACATCAACACTCTTCGGATTATCTTGATTTGCCATTACTATGAGTTTTTTAGGAGAAGCTTTGGACTGTCCAATCAACATATACCGGATGTCATTATCACGGGTTAACTGGTCTATATTGGAGGTTATTTTAGGGGTTGAAAAATCAAATGTTATTCTGAAAATTTGACTGTTTTCATTACCGCCAGAATCTTTTATAAAAAAAATGTCATTATTATCAATAGACCATACAAAATTACTAATTGGCTCCATGGCTTTAGTTATAGGCTGTGCATCTTCGACATTGCTTCCTATAGCCATTAAATAAACATTTGGAGCACCTTGGTAGTCTTTAATAAATGCCAACCAATTACCATCACCAGACACACGTAACTGCTTAATATTGCTCGTATTGAAAAAGTTTTCAGCTGGTATTAATATACTCTCTTTGAGCTCTTCCATTGGACTTGTTAGAGTTGCTATCTGCGAGTAAGCATTCAAAAATAGAATACTCACGAATACTGCGAGAATCGCAATCGGCTGTATTTTTTTATTTTTCACTTTTCATTCCCTTAATCGTTATTCAACAAACAATATTAATTATGATTCATACTGACTTCTTATTTTCAAGTTATCGTACAACAAACTTTAATTATTGTAAAACGATAATTAAATATCGTTTACACGTTACAGCTTTGTTTGGTACAATCAGAAAAATTAAGAAAAGGAAAAAATGACTAATGAATGAGAACATGCAAAAATTAACGAAGATCAGCGGGGTTTTTAGAATACTAGTGATTGCAATAACCGCATTCATTATAGCATACATAGGATATGATTATGTGGTGCATGATATATTGAGTCTATCAAAAGATGAGCTATTTCATGAACTTTGGAACAGTTCACAAGCGAACAGAGGAATACTTTTTGCCACTCAATTGCATTTTTTGGTATCTCTAGTCGGCATCTATTGGTTGCAGCGTCTTTTGCAGCACTTTCAACAAGGAAAATTCTTTGATGATGAAACTTTCCGATGTTATTTGTGGTTGATATGGATAAAAATCATTAATATGCTATTCGATATTGTTCAACAAACTGTCGTAGGTTTATATCATCGTCAAATATTCAAAAACACTACAATTGAGTTAACTATCGATTTTGGTAATATGATTACATTGTTGCTAATGCTTCTTATTGTGTATTTACTCAAAGCAGCCAAAGAAATCGAAGCTGAAAATAAAGAGTTTATTTGATCTATGGAAATCGTGGTTAACTTAGACGTCATGATGGCGGTACGTAAAATTAGCTCTAAGGAGCTATCCAAAGCAATTGACATTACCGAAGCAAATTTATCTTTACTCAAAAGAGGTAAAGTAAAAGGAGTTCGTTTTGAAACTTTAGCACGTATTTGTAATTATTTAGAATGCCAGCCAGGTGATATATTAGAATTTAGGAATACTGAAAATTAACTTATCTTATATAGTTTACTTAAAAAAAATTAATAACACATTAAAAAACCCACAAAGCTAGCTTTATGGGTTTTTTATGTTTTATTTCAATATGTTATGCAGGCTTCACCTGCTACATCATGCCGCCCATACCACCCATGCCACCCATGCCGCCCATATCAGGCATAGCACCACCAGCATCTTTCACTGGTGCGTCGGTGATCATCGCTTCTGTTGTTAGCATTAAGCCAGCAACTGAGGCAGCAAATTGTAATGCGCTACGGGTTACTTTAGTTGGGTCAAGGATACCCATTTCTAACATATCGCCGTAAGTGCTGTTAGCTGCATTGTAACCGTAGTTACCTGTACCGCCAGTACGTACTTCGTTCAACACGACTGAGGCTTCGTCACCTGAGTTAGTTGCGATTTGACGTAGAGGAGCTGACATAGCACGAATAGCAACGTTAATACCGTGAGTTTGGTCTTCGTTGATGCCTTCTAAGTCTTTAATTGCATCAGCAGCACGTACTAGTGCAACACCACCACCGGCAACAACACCTTCTTCTACTGCTGCGCGAGTTGCATGTAATGCATCTTCAACGCGTGCTTTTTTCTCTTTCATTTCCATTTCTGTTGCTGCGCCAATTTTGATAACCGCAACACCGCCAGCTAATTTAGCTAGACGTTCTTGTAACTTTTCTTTGTCGTAGTCTGAAGAAGAGTCTTCAATTTGACCGCGAATTTGTGCAACACGCGCTTTAATTTCAGCTTCTTCACCAATACCATCGATAATCGTTGTATTGTCTTTAGAGATTACTACACGCTTAGCTTGACCTAGGTCTTCTAAAGTAGTTTTTTCAAGCTCCATGCCGATTTCTTCAGAAATAACAGTCGCTTTAGTTAATGTCGCGATGTCTTGTAACATTGCTTTGCGACGGTCGCCAAAACCTGGTGCTTTAACAGCAGCAACTTTTACGATACCACGCATGTTGTTAACGACTAGTGTTGCAAGCGCTTCGCCTTCAACATCTTCAGCAATAATAAGTAGTGGCTTACCTGCTTTAGCAACACCTTCCAATGTTGTCAGTAATTCACGGATATTAGATATTTTTTTGTCAACTAATAAGATAAATGGGTTTTCTAATTCAACACTACCGCTTTCTTGGTTGTTGATGAAGTAAGGAGAAAGGTAACCACGGTCGAACTGCATACCTTCAACAACGTCTAGCTCATCTGTTAATGCTTGACCTTCTTCAACAGTAATAACACCTTCAGTGCCTACTTTTTCCATTGCTGTTGCAATGATTTTACCAACAGTTTCGTCAGAGTTAGCAGAGATAGTACCTACTTGCTCAATGGCTTTGTTGTCGCTACATTCTTGTGACAAACCTTTAAGTGCTTCAACTGCAGCAATAACTGCTTTGTCGATACCACGTTTAAGGTCCATTGGGTTCATGCCTGCCGCAATAGATTTTAAACCTTCGTTTACAATCGCTTGTGCTAGTACAGTTGCCGTTGTAGTACCGTCACCGGCTTCGTCATTGGCTTTAGAAGCAACTTCTTTCACCATTTGTGCGCCCATGTTTTCGAATTTGTCTTCTAATTCGATTTCTTTAGCAACACTAACACCATCTTTAGTGATCACTGGACCACCAAATGATTTGTCTAATACAACATTACGGCCTTTAGGACCTAATGTTACTTTTACCGCGTCAGCTAAAACATTTACGCCACGTAGCATTTTTGCTCGTGCGTCATTACCAAATAATACGTCTTTTGCAGCCATTTGCATGGTTCCTTATAAACTGTTCTTTGCACCGAACTTAATCAGTGCAATAAAATGAGTGGAGAGTTATTGCTTATTCAACGATGGCTAAAATGTCAGACTCTGACAAGATTAGAACTTCTTCGCCGTCAATTTTTTCAGTTTTCACGCCGTAACCTTCACTGAAGATCACTTGGTCACCAATTTTTACATCTAACGCACGTACGTCACCGTTTTCTAACATTCGGCCCTTGCCAACTGCTACGACTTCACCACGTGTTGATTTCTCAGCAGCACTACCTGTTAATACGATACCGCCAGCAGATTTTGACTCAACTTCTTTACGCTTAATGATCACACGATCGTGTAATGGACGAATACTCATTTTGTTCTCCTGAGATGTTCAATTTAATAAAAAATTAAGGATTTTAATTTTGTTGATTCAGAGATGGGGATTAAATAAAACTTCACAAGCCCATTTCAGTATTTTTTTAATCTTTACGCTCAAATTCACCGTCTAAAGTTTTGCCTTTATGTGGTGGCTGAATATGCTCTTGAAACGGACTATCCTGATGATTTGAAAAGTCATCTTGATTCTGAGCAGGGTTATGGCTGTGAAATTGAAAGCTTTGTTGGCTGGTACTGTTAGTTGTAATATGTGATTTAACACTACCAGCAATAGCATGACGAACCGCTGGAATTAATAAGCTCAAGCCAAGAAAGTCAGTAACAAAGCCTGGCGTTACTAACAATACACCGGCAACAAGTAACATAAGTCCGGTAACAATTTCATCAGAAGGCATTTGCCCTTGCGCCATTTTTGTTTGTACTGAATTTAAGGTAGCTAGCCCTTGTTGACGGACATATTTAGCCCCTAACCAGGCCGTAAAAATAACGATAGCAATGGTAGGCCAAAGCCCAAAAATAGCACCGACCTGCAGCAAAACGGAAATTTCAATAATCGGAATAATAATAAAAAATATAAATAACAGGCGAAACATAATCGCTCCTAATCATCTTTAATGAAACTAATATGGGGGTTAACGGGTCTTTTTCAAGCAAGCAAGCTTTTTAGCTACTTACTATTGGGAAATATATAACTAAAGTGAGACCTTACAGATTAAGAAGTCTTAAGGTATAACGTACACTCATACTATTTAAACAACTATAACGAACACACGTTACCTTGTGATAAGTTAAGCTTTTATTAAGGTGTTTTTGATAGGCTAGTAAGCATTACAACCGACCTATCTCGATAGTAGCGACAATAACACTCTTATGAGTGTGTAGTAGCTAAGAGATAAATTATTTGTGTTGATATTTTACCTAACATTATTTAGGTGTATCATGAACTAGCGCATGCCGTTAATGCGACGCCACATATAATTCAACACATTTAATTCAATTTATAATTGCATTAAACAAGGGTCTGATAAGACATTTTTTAAGATTATCACTTTGAACATCCAGCAAGGTGGTTATCAATATTCAAACTGGATAAATGAGTCTTTAAAATAACGGTTATGAAAAAAATTGTTGCTGTTTTTTGGTTAGTTCTTGCCAGTTTATCTTTTGCTACTACGCCTTTAGTTAATGCCCAAGAATCTATTTTTAGCTCTTCTGCATCATTATTTAGTAATGATAATGAATTTTTAAGAGTTGACGATGCTTTTATTTTTGATTTTCATCAACAAAAAAACAAATTAAAAATAAGCTTTAATATTGCTGAAGGCTATTATTTATATCGTCACCAATTTAAGTTTTCTACAAAAAATGCTGTTATCGTACCGGTAAACCTACCCGAAGGTGAGCATCATGAAGATGAGTTCTTTGGTGTTCAGCAAATATTTACCGGACAATTAGCCTTTACTGTTGATATTGAACAAGCTAATAGCGATGCCAGTATTACCGTGCGTTATCAAGGTTGTGCCTTTAAAGGTTTATGTTACCCACCAACAAAAAAGACCATAGATTTAAGTAGCGTTGATTTAACGGCGAGCCCTACTAGCAATACACAAAACGTATTAGCAGCATTAGATGCAAACAATTCACCGCAAGCTAGCAACGATACAAGTAAAATAGTTGCTGACAGCAGTGAACAACATCAATTAGCTGATATGCTCAAAGGTGACAACATCTGGTTAACACTGGTGGCATTTTTTATTGGCGGTTTGTTGTTGTCTTTCACCCCCTGTGTTTTTCCTATGTATCCCATTCTAACCGGTATTATTGTTGGTCAAGGTGATAAACTTTCAACAAGAAGAGCCTTTGCTTTATCGTTTGCTTATGTTCAAGGTATGGCGGTTACCTACACGTTACTTGGCATTGTTGTTGCAATTGCAGGCGCACAATTCCAAGCTATGTTTCAACACCCTATCGTACTTATTGCCTTAAGTATTTTATTTATTTTCCTAGCGCTTTCGATGTTCGGTATATTTAATTTAGCGCTACCAAGTAGCTGGCAAAACAAACTCAATCAGCTTAGTAGTAATCAAAAAGGCGGCTCTTATGTTGGCGTATTAGTGATGGGTGCTATTTCTGGTTTAGTGGCATCGCCATGTACTACCGCACCATTGACCGGTGCATTGTTATACATCTCGCAATCAGGTGACATATTACTTGGTGCTTCAGCATTATATGCACTAAGTTTAGGTATGGGTTTACCGTTACTCGTACTAGGTAGTTCAGGTGGTAAGTTGTTACCTAAAGCAGGTAACTGGATGAATGTTATTAAGAACATATTCGGCTTATTACTACTTGCTGTGCCGATATTCTTATTAGAGCGTTTTTTGCCTGTATTTGTTATCGACGTGCTTTGGGCTGTACTTATTTTGGCTACCGCCGGTTACTTTTATACCGTTAATCAAAACTCGGCTAAAACCTTTGGCTTTGGCTTGCGCAGTATCATCATCTTTTTAGTCTTCTTTATTGGTGCTAATAAGGCTTACCAGTTAATTTATCCAGTAACTCATGTTGCCACATCAACACAAACTGAAAGCCATGGTTTTGAGCAGGTAAAGAATCTAACAGAGATGAATCAAGCAATTGCTAAAGCTAATGCAGAAGGCAAAACGGTTATGGTCGACCTTTATGCCGACTGGTGTGTTGCATGTAAAGAATTTGAAGAATACACCTTCTTTGAAGCCAACGTGCAAAAATCACTATCAAATACCTTGCTGTTGCAAATAGATTTGACTGATACTGGCTCAGAAGACAGCCTTGAACTGATGTCTCATTTTGATATTTTTGGTTTACCGTCGATTTTATTCTTTGACAAACAAGGTAATGAATTACCACAACGCAGAGTCACAGGTTTTATGGCTGCTGATGAATTCTCAGCGCATGTAGATAAGACATTTTCACTCTAACTTTTGCCTTGTATACGTCAAGCTGACAGTCATTTAATAAAAAGCGCCAAAGGGCTAATGCCAGTCAGTTAAGCTAACTGGCATTTTTCTTTTTATGAG
>TARA_R110002124_G_scaffold287328_4_pt1 | contig 19284 bp, 7 predicted proteins | sample TARA_R110002124 | Tara Oceans TARA_R110002124 (sample SAMEA4397445) | marine metagenome | biome: Polar Biome; feature: [SRF] surface water layer (ENVO:00010504); material: water (ENVO:00002006), including particulate matter (ENVO:01000060) such as... | depth 5 m | reverse complement strand
ACCGCTATGGTGAAATTGAAAACAGCAACGAAGTGGCTGATTTTTAAGCGATTTCAGCACGTAATAGAGTGTCTATTGCATATTTTGGGTTTAATCTAATCTATTTAGATTTAAATATAGAAACTGGTCGGTAGGATCCTCTAGAGGTTTTTATTGACCAGTTTTTTTATGGTATTAGTAAAGTGATTATCCAAATAGAATCAATCAGATTCAGCCACTTTTTAATTGTTGAAAATATTTTTTTTTAACAAAGGTCTTAATAACCAACTAATTATTTGATTTTGACCTTTCTCAACCTGTTTATATAAGGAATAGGTCCATTTGAAGTGTACCTATTATTGCTCTATTTTACCCTAAATGTGCGTAAAAATTAATATTTATTGACTTATTGACTATTTAATATAATTTTTTTTGTTAAAACTCTGTGAAAGTTAAAATAAGTTAATTATTATTCGTAATATTTAGTATTGTAACGAAGAATAAGTTCATTATCATTGAACTTTACCTATTTAATTTATAGAAAGGATTGAGTAGCTGATTAGGGTATTTTTTAAATTACTAACAATTGAAAAGAGATTTCCATTCTTTAGGAATGAATAGCTTTCAAGGCTTTATATAGAATTAGTTGTAAAAAAAACGAATTAACTTAAAAGTAAACCCAATGAAACAACCCAGGATGGCCAGAAGAGATGACTCTGACTGAAAATCAATTAATGCAATACACCCAATAGCCAAGTTTTTGAAGGATTTACTTTCTTCAAAACCTACTTACAGATTTTATTCATTGCCCAGATAAAAACATAGTTTAGGTAGAATTCCATTAATTATCATGGTTTCATGTAAATGGATTATTGAGTATTGCTTTTAGCATCAATAGAAAGGTTTGTCTCTTTAAATAGTTGACTAGACCTTTTTAGTTTACTTCTTATTAGAAGTCCAGTGCTCATGTTTAATAAATACTTAAACTATTTTAAAAATGACAAAGTACCTATTGAGGAATTTCAATCTATATTCCCATCGCTGGTTATTGATTTTTTTCATTCTAATTATGGTCAACGCTAGTGCAATGGCTTTAGATGGTTTTCCAAACGAGAATTCGCCAACTGCAAAACAAGTATTTGACATCAATGTTACAGGAACTGTATTAGATGAAAGTGGACAGCCAATTCCTGGTGCAACAATTTCTGTTCCAGGCACAACTATAGGTACTGCCACAGATTTGGATGGAAAATATTCCATTTCAATTCCGGAAGGCGCATCGTTGGTGTTTTCATTTATTGGGTTTCAAACCCAAACAATAGCAGTAGCCAATCAAACAACAATAAACATTGTGCTTTTAGAAAATGCCCAGGCATTGGATGAGGTGATTGTGGTTGGATATGGAACAGCAAAAAAGTCAGAATTGACAAATGCTGTAGTCCAGGCTTCAGGAGAAGACATTAAAAAGTCTTCGGCTGTTTCCCTTTCCAATGCACTCTCAGGTAAACTGGCAGGCCTGTATGTTAACCAACGAAGCGCCATGCCCGGCTTTGATGATGCCCAAATCTTGATTAGGGGGTTCAACACCACCAGAGACAATTCTGCACTAATAGTAATTGATGGTGTTGCTAATGCTGACCCCGATGGGCTAAATCGGCTGGATCCAAATGATATAGAGTCTATCTCTGTCCTTAAGGATGCTTCAGCCGCAATTTATGGTGCTCAGTCTGCTGGTGGGGTAATTTTAGTGACTACTAAGCGGGGAAAATCGGGAAAACCAACCTTTAATTTTTCTACAAGCCATTTGTTCCAATCCCCAACTACTCGTGTTAGGACTTCCAATGTTTTTGATTACATCAATGTTTTAAATCAGAGCCGGGCATTGGATGGTACGGCACCGGATTTTCCAGATGAGTTAATTCAGGCTTTTAGAAATGGTGACAGAAGAGCAGAGGACTGGTGGGAAGCACTGGTAGATCCTCCAGCAGTGATTGGTCGACAATCCCTCACCATGAGAGGAGGTTCTGATAAAATCAGGTATTTTACTTCTCTGGGAACGGTTTCGCAAGGTGGAATTCTTAGAGCTGATGACATTACTAAATTGAAACAATACAATATAAGAGCAAATCTGGATGTAACCGTCACGGATGATTTGGAGGTAGGGCTAGATCTTTCCTTACGAGAAAAATTTACCAGGTCACCACAGGGAGGATCCGGAGCGATTGGCGCTTTTGCTTCCACTAGCCCACTACAAGAAGCATATATTGATGGAGATTACAGGTATCCGGGAGAAGGATGGTCCCATTTAAATCCGGCAGCCAGATTATTGAGCCCTGGCTATCGTAAGTATACCAATGATGTGATTAATGGAACCTTCAGATATGAATACAAAATCCCATTCCTTGAAGGGCTCAGCATTGATGGGTTTGCTTCCATTGTCAAGACATTTAATTACAATAAATCCTTTGACTTTGTTTGGGATTATTATGAGAAAAATTCTCAAGGGGAAATTGTCAAAAGAACATCTCGTACAGTAGAAGACATTGGCTTACGGGAAGATTTTAACCAAAGTTCAAGGATCACCCTTAATTCGAAAATCAAGTACCTAACAACCATAAATGAAGTGCATAAAATCAATGGCTTTGTAGCCTACGAGCAGATGTCCTATGAGGATAATTTTTTCTGGGCACAACGACTGGGTTATGACTCCCCACAAATTGATCAACTTTTTGCAGGAAGTGAAAACCGGAGCAACTGGAACAATAGTGGTGGGGCTGGACAGAGTTCAAGAAGAAACTATTTCGGTAGAGTAAGCTATGATTACGCCAGTAAATATTTATTGGGTTTTAATTTCAGGTATGATGGTTCTCCCATTTTCCCTAAAGAAACAAGGTGGGGCTTTTTCCCTGGCGTTTCTGCAGGTTGGGTAATCAGTAATGAATCCTTTGTTTCAGATGAGCTTTTTAGCAATATAAAGCTTAGGGCTTCCTGGGGTCAATTGGGAAATGACCGGGTTAACCCTTTTCAGTACATAGGAAGATTTGGCTATGGTACCGGCTGGGTAGTGGATGGAAATGATGTCCGTGGAATAGCGGCACTGACCACACCAAACCCAAATATAACTTGGGAAGTATCAGAAACCGCAGATATAGGACTTGAACTTGCTTTTTTGGAAGACAAGGTAACTTTTGAAACTGACATTTACAAAACCAAGACAAGCAATATCCTAGGAGCGCGACAAGCCTCAATACCTCAATATACAGGTTTGGTGCTACCAGATGAAAACATAGGGGAGATGGAGAGCCAAGGCATAGAGTTTCAATTGGGCTACCGTCAGTATCTTGGGGAAGTAAGCTTTAGAGTAAGTGCCAATTATTCTTACAATGACAATAAGGTAATCTTTTTTGATGAAGTTCCACAAGCTGAACCTTATCAAAAGCAGGAGGGAAGACAGTTTGGCTCTGAACTGGTCTACAAAGCGATAGGAATATATAGGAATCAGTCAGATTTAGATAACAACATCAACTATCCCAATGCTTCTTTGGGAGGGTTAATCTTCGAAGATTTAAATAACGACAATGTTATCGATGGGAATGACAGGTACCGATACAATACGAATCCATTTCCTAAATCCCAATTTGGGCTGACTTTTGGTTTCGATTACAAGACTTTTGACCTTACATTTTTGTTACAAGGGCAGGATGGAGGAAAGTTTCGACTTGACAATGGGTTTGATTCTGGAGCCAATGGAAACGGACTTGAATATGTTGCCAACAACAGCTATGATTTAAACAATACGAATGCATTATTACCCAGAATAAGACCTGTTGGTTTTGCAGCCAATAACAATGATTTCTGGTATCATACTTCAACCTGGATACGTTTTAAATCTGCTGAATTGGGTTATAGCATACCTGATAAAATTTCGGAAAAAATCGGTATTTCCGGAGCCAGGCTTTACTTATCTGGCGAAAATTTATTCCTTATTTATAACAGTTTGGAAAAGTTTGGTGCAGGAGATCCGGAATTTCTTAGTGGTAAGGGAGGGATTTACCCTAATATGCGCTCTCTTGGATTTGGACTTAACCTAACTTTTTAAATATTATGAAAGATAACATATATAAAATCAATATGATTAAGAGGTTAGTTATTCTGATTGTTTCCGGCTTTATTTTCACTTCATGCAATGAAAATCTCTTGGAACGCCAGCCTTTAGATGCAATTTCAGAAGAAAACGTATTTACGGATCCGGTGTTCTTACAAAATTATGTTTACAATATTTACAACGGAATAAAACCCCACTGGAGTCCGGGAACAGGTGGGTATATTGGCATGACGGATATTGCTGCATCTGCACCCGATACACACAATAGATCAGGAGGAATAAGACAATACCTGGAAGGAAATATTAATGCTGATAATGTTACGCAACTTACCAATATTTGGGCGGAGGAATACGACTATATTAGGAGGGCAAACATATTTTTTGAAAAGGTAGAAGATTCTCAAATCGATGAGCAGGCATTGAATAGAATGAAAGGGGAAGTGCATTTTTTGAGAGCTTGGATGTATTTTGAACTGATCCGCACATTTGGTGGTGTGCCAATAATAACCAATAGCTTTAGCTTGAGTGATGAATCCTTCGATGTCAGCAGAAATAGTTATGAAGAGTGTGCGAATTTTGTTTTGTCTGAAACTGAATTGGCTATAGAGCTACTGGATGGGTATTCACAGGAGCCTGGCAAAATTAGTAAAAATGCTGCCTTGGGATTAAAAGCCAGAATGCTGTTGTATATGGCGAGCCCTTTAAACAATCCATCCAATGACATCTCCAAGTGGCAGGCTGCTGCTACGGCCAATAAAGCGGTAATAGACGCTGGCTATACTTTGCATCCTACCCATGAAGATTTGTTCAAGCAACCAGTTAAAACAGATGAAACTATCTTTGGGCGCTCTTTTACTGCAGGATCTAGGATTCCTGACTGGGGCTACAACTATGATTTTTGGCCTAGTGGCTTCGACGCAAGGCAGAGAATAATGCCAACTCAAACTTTTATCAATATGTTTCAGATGGCCAATGGAGAGTATCCATACCTTCCGGATGGTACCACAGTAAATCCTGCATCCGGTTATGATGAGCAAGAACCCAACAAAGACAGGGATCCAAGGTATTACAGTTATATTCTTTATCCAGGGGCTGGTCCTGTCAACATTATTGATGGATCCAAAAGTACCGTGAGGTTGTACGAGTATTGGGAAGATGCCAATCCAAATCCTGATAATTTACCTCCTTACCAAAACCCCAACAAAGTGGATCCCAATAACAATCAGGAATTGTTTGACTTTGGTAGAGATTCTGAAACCTATTGGGTCAAAGGACTAACGCCGTTTCATTGGAGGGTTCAAACAGGCTATACTTTTAGAAAACTTCTGGATTTTAATGGTCCAAGGGCAAGTTTTGACTTCGATTATAACCAGTTGATGATATTTATGAGACTTCCTGAATTTTATTTGAATTATGCTGAAACCCAGATTGCTTTGGGAAATGAGGAAGTCGCCAGAGAATACATCAATAAAGTTAGGCGCAGGCCTTCCGTGAATATGCCTGATATTGCCAGTTCTGGTACTGAGCTGATAAGGGATTATAAAAACGAACGGGCTGTTGAGTTGCATCTTGAAGATATTCATTTTTGGGACTTGCTAAGGTGGAAAGATGCACCTGGAAAAATAGACTTGTTCCCAATAAGAGGTTTGAGTAAAGTTACCATGGATTGGACAAATGCTGAGGAAGGAGATTTGTTAGGGAAATTAAATTTCACGTATGGCCCAATAGATGAAGTGGATCCGAGATTTCCATGGCCTGGTGATTATTACTATTTGTTTCCAATTCCAAGAGAAGAAATTCAAAGAAGTAACAATAGCATTACTCAGAACCCTGGCTATGGTGAATAAAATTTAGTTAATTTTAATTGAATATAACCACAGATTCAAATCAAAAAATTACAGATTTGAATCTGAGGTTATTTTATAATTTCTGATTATTTATTTTATCGTTTATTATTCTACCTAAAATAGTCAATCGACTTTCTGTTTGTGATTTTAGTTGGGGTTAAAATAATATATATTCTAGGTTTGGTTAATATTGGAACAAGAATTAATAATGAGTAAAACAATTATAGGTACTTCCTTTTCCCCAATGCTAAATAGAAAATTTAAAACAGGTCAATTATTGTGTATCACCCTTGGCCTTTTAGTGTTATTCAGTTGTAACAATACGACGGTAAAAAAGGAGGCACATTTATTCAATCAATTATCAAGCAAGACATCAGGCATTGGTTTCCAAAATATTTTGACAGAGAATGATTCGGTAAATTATTTCAATTACATGTACATCTATATGGGAGGAGGAGTGGCCATTGGCGACTTGAATAACGATGGCCTACAAGATGTTTATTTTACCGGTAATATGGTAGAAAACAAGCTTTACCTGAACAAAGGAAGCATGCAATTTGAAGACATAACCGAAGAGGCAGGAGTGGGAGGAGATGCCAGATGGGCAACAGGTGTGACCATGGGGGATGCCAATCAAGATGGCTGGCTTGACATTTATGTAAGTGTTTCGGGAAAATGGGAAACGACCAAAAACCTCCTTTATATCAATGATGCAAATGAGGGAGGGGTACCGACTTTTACAGAGTCAGCAGAAGCCTATGGCTTAGCAGACGAAGGAAATAGTACGCAGGCTGTCTTTTTTGATTACGACATGGATGGTGACATGGACCTTTATGTGATAAATTATCCAATAGTTTCCTCTAGGACCAATATATTGGAGTTTTTAAGTTATAGGGACCTGGCCCCTTATCATCGCAGCGACAGGTTATACAAAAATGAAGGCAACCAGAAGTTTACGGATGTTACGATTGCTTCAGGATTGGCCAAATATGGCTTATCACTTGGCGTTTCAGTAGCTGATTTTAACCAGGACAATTGGCCGGATATTTATGTTTCAAATGATTTTAGCACTCCGGATTATTTTTTAATCAATAACAAGGACGGAACATTCACCGATGAAAACCTGAACCTTACCAACCATACCTCCTATTTTGGTATGGGGCTAGATGTTGGGGATTTCAACAATGATGGTTTATTGGACATTTATCAGGTTGACATGATGCCTAAAAATTACCGTAGAGCCAAGGAAAATATGGACAGCATGGATCCGGAGCGGTTTTATAATATTGTGGACAATGATATGCACCATCAATATTCTATAAACACCTTACAAATGAACCTGGGGAATAATCCTTCGGGCTTGCCATTTTTTGCAGACATTGCCAAGTTTACAGGTTTAAGTGCTACAGATTGGAGCTGGGCTTCGCTGTTTGCAGATTTTGATAACGACGGTTGGAAAGATGTTTATGTTACCAACGGGGTTAGGAGAGACATCAACAATAGCGATTATTTCAGAAGTGATGAAGTGAAGAATTTTGAATCGGAAAACACCCTGAAACTAACATTGGAAATCCCCTCTGAAAAAATTGACAATTTTGCTTTTAAAAACAATGGAGATCTCACTTTTACAGATGTCTCTAAAGAATGGGGAATCAATTTTAATGGCTTTTCAAATGGTGTTGCCTATGCTGATCTTGACAATGATGGAGACCTGGACCTTGTTGTAAATAACCTGGATGATAAAAGTGCATTGTATGAAAACACTGCAAGTGATCAGGACTTAAACAATTATTTAAGAATAAAATTGAAAGGTCCAGAAGGGAATGCCTTTGGCATTGGCTGTAAAATATGGATTGAGGATGGATCGGAAATGCAGTTTCAGGAAATGGCTATGACACGAGGTTTTCAATCTTCCGTCGAACCTATTGTTCATTTTGGTGTAGGGAAGAAAGAAAATATTGCGAGGTTAAAGGTTTTATGGCCGGATGGGAAAGTACAGGTGATAGAAAATCAACCAGTTAATCAGGTACTTGAGCTGGCCCACCAAAATGCCCGTCAAAGCGGTGAACTTCAAGTTGAAAATCAGCCGAAGTATTTCAAAGACATTACCAAGGAAGTGTTGCTAGACCATAAACATGAAGAAAATAAATTCAATGACTTCCAATACCAGGTATTGCTTCCTCATAAAATATCAGAATACGGTCCTGCTTTGGCTGTAGCTGATATAGACAATGATGGTTTGGATGATTTTTATATTGGAGGGGCACACAATTTTGCAGGAAAGCTGTACCGTCAAAATGTTGACGGCACTTTCTCAGAAGTGTCTGAAGATCTTTGGAAGGCAGATAAAATGCAGGAAGATACAGGAGCTGTTTTTTTTGATGCCAATGGGGATGGACTATTGGATTTGTATGTCGTATGCGGAGGGAATGAGTACAGGGCAGGAGATCCGTATTATCAAGATAAATTTTACCAAAATAAAGGGGATGGTGTATTTGAGAAAATGGCACAAGCGCTCCCGGAAATGCGTGCAAGTAGTGCTGTGGTGGAACAAGCTGACTACGACAATGATGGTGACTTGGATTTATTCGTCGGAGGAAGGGTTAGTCCACGAGCCTATCCGAACGCGCCAAAAAGTTATATTCTGAGAAATGAAAGCAGTTTATCCACGGTAAAATTCATTGATGTAACGGAGGAGATAGCACCAGCTTTAGATGATTTGGGAATGGTCACACAGGCCAAATGGATAAATCTCGATGGGGACGCATTTAAGGACCTGATGTTAGTAGGTGAATGGATGGGGATTACCTATTTAAAAAATAAGGAAGGTAAATTTATCGACCAAAGCGAAGCAATGGGAATTGGTGAAGCCACAGGATGGTGGTCTGGACTAGTGATGGATGATTTTAACAAAGATGGTTTGGATGATTTTATTGTAGGGAATTTAGGGAAAAATTATAAATACCAGGCTTCAGAAGAATCTCCATTTAGCTTATTTGCCTACGACTATGACAACAATGAGCAACAAGATCTTGTGCTAAGTTATGTGGATAAAGAACAAGGTATAAATGTGCCTGTCAGAGGCAGAGAGTGTTCCTCACAACAGATACCTGCCATAAAGGCAAAATTTAAAGATTACCACTCTTATGCAACGGCTAGTTTAGAAGACATATATACGACAGATCATTTAGAAAAATCCACCCATTATCAGGTGAAAAGCTTTGCCCATTATTATATGAAAAACCTTGGGGATGGACGCTTTAAATTATCAATGTTAGACCATTTTGCTCAGTTGGCTTCTATAAATGCCATGGTGCCCATGGATGTGAATAAGGATGGGAATTTAGATGTTGTGTTTGCTGGAAATCTATATGGGTCGGAAGTTGAAACTCCTAGAAATGATGCTTCTTATGGTGGGCTTTTATTGGGAGATGGGAGGGGAGGCTTTAAAAGCCAAATGCCCTATGAAAGTGGATTATTTGTAAAAGGAGAAGTGAAAGATGCGCAGAAAATTACATTGGCTGGAGGGGCAGAAGGGATTCTTTTTGCAAAAAATAACGGTTATCTTCAACTAATTAAAGTAAACCCCTAAACAGATCTTATCCCAAATGTATATTAGTAAAGCTATTACATAAATTGTTTGTAGATACAAATTGAAGAGATGGATGTGCAAATCTAAAGTTTCGAACTTATACCCTTTTAGTTACACCAAAATAGGTATGATTAAGGATTTTCCTGTGCTGACAATTCTTTGTTTACTCTTTTTATTAGGGTTAGCGGCATGTAGTCAATCCAAGCATGAAAATGACAACCATGCGCAAACCAACGCCTTGGTAAATGAAACTAGCCCATATTTATTACAGCATGCTCACAACCCCGTAGACTGGGTTCCTTGGAGCGAAAAGGCATTAAGTATAGCAGAAGAACAAGACAAACTTGTAATTGTAAGCATTGGTTATTCCTCTTGCCATTGGTGCCATGTGATGGAGAAGGAAAGTTTTGAGAATGAAGAAATCGCAGCATTTATGAACGAAAACTTCATAAACATTAAAGTAGACAGAGAGGAAAGACCAGATGTGGACATGGTGTACATGACAGCACTTCAATTGATGAAGGGGAGCGGAGGATGGCCGCTAAATGTGGTCACTTTGCCGAATGGAAAACCATTGTATGCTGGCACTTATCATAGCAGAGAGGAATGGCAGGAGGTATTGACGCAGGTAAGGGATTTCTATCTAGAGAACCCAGCCAAGGCAAGTGAATATGCAGAAAGGGTTGCCAATGGGGTGAAGGAGGCCAATCAGATCCAAGTAGTGCATGATCAAGAAGAATTACCTAAGGAGATAGCAAAGGACATTGTGAAGCAATGGAGGCCTTTGTGGGACACTGTCCATGGAGGGGATCAGGGGCAGCAAAAGTTTATGATGCCTTCCAACCTTGATTTTTTAATGAATTATATTGCATTGGAAGGAGATGAAGAAGCCAAGGTACATATAAAAAAATCGCTAGATAAAATGGCTATGGGTGGGATCTATGACCAGATAGGGGGAGGATTCTTCCGATACAGTACAGATGAGGAATGGAAATATCCACATTTTGAAAAAATGCTTTACGACAATGCTCAAATGATAAGTATTTATTCAAAAGCCTTTCAAATATTTAAAAGCCCGCTCTATAAGGAGGTAGTTATAACCACTATTGATTTTCTGGAAAGAGAAATGAAAGATGAAGCTGGCGGATATTTTGCGGCATTGAATGCAGATACGGATGGGGAAGAAGGTAAATATTATATTTGGAATCAGGAGGAGCTAGCCCAAACCCTCGGAGAGGACTATCCCCTATTTTTCTCTTATTATGCCATTAATCCAAAAGATGTAGGAGAAAATGGAAATTTGGTATTGTACCGTCATGAAAGTGATTCGCTATTTTCGGAAGGCAATGGACTGACTAAAAATGATTTAAATGTTCTAAAAAATCGATGGAAAACATTATTGCTGGAAAAAAGGGCGCAAAGAACCAAACCCGAAATTGACGATAAAATTATCACTTCCTGGAATGCTTTACTAATTAATGGCTATTTAGACGCTTACTTCGCTTTTGAAGACCATCGTTATTTAGCACGTGCCATTGAAGTTTTTCACTTTATCAATAAAAACTCTTTAGAGAACCTGCAACTGATACATTCTTACAAAAAAGGAGGTCGTAAATTAGAAGGTTTTTTGGAGGATTATTCCTTTATGGTAAATGCTTTAATAAAATTATACAGCGCTACCATGGATGCTAGTTACCTGGAAAAAGCTGAAGCGCTGCACAAAGAGGCCAATCAGCTTTTTGAGGATGAAGCCTCAGGTTTATACCGTTATAATCAAAACAATATACTTATTTCAACACTGATAAACACCCATGACGGAGTCATGCCTTCACCAAATGCTGTAATGGCTGAAAATGGCTTTTTGCTTGGTCATTTATTATATGAACCAAAACTTATAAAAAAGTCAAAGAATATGAGCTCTACCATATTGCCCCTGACAACGGAGAATCCATCAGGTTATGGTAGGTGGAACAATCTTTTGATGAATCATACCTATCCATTCTACGAAATAGCTGTAGTTGGGGAAAATGCAAAGAATTTGTTATCCTCTCTTCAAAAAGCCCACTTGCCCAATACTTTGGTGGTGGCTAGTCCTTCAGAAAGTTCACTGCCCTTGTTCTTAAATAGGTATGTAGATAAGGAAACCTATATTTATGTTTGTCAAAACAATACCTGTAATTTGCCTGAAACAGCTCCTGAAATTGTGATAAACCAATTGAAAATACACTAGTATATTAGGGAATTAATTAACAATCTGATTTGTGGCATTTGATTCTAAATTGATAGCAAGTTTTTTGGTTGATTAGGGTTAAATCACTAGTGATCCAATTGGAAAAGTTTTAATATCTCCTATTAAATAAATCGCGGAAAATGAATTTTAGCAAAAAAATATTTAATCTGGTTTTTGACTTTAGAAAGTTTGAATTCTCCGGTATTTTTTTGCTTTTAATGGCATTTAGTTTACTTATGACAGCATGTGCAGTTTATAAAGTGAAAATCAAATTAGCACCTCCTTCCATAAGTGAAATAAAATATTCTGTTTCAGAAGCAGCGGATTGGAACGATCTGTTTATACGCAATAATGGATGGTTTGGCGGAGATGGAATTTTCACCCTTTCACTAGACGGTTTGGACAGCGTCAATACTGCTGCCGAAAGCCAAACACTTGTGTTATTTAGTGATAGTTTAATAGGCGAAATCAAGGATGGAAAAGTTGATTCAACCTTTCAGATGATCAACAATTCTGTGGCGATAATCAAAGGAGCAGCGCCATTGGACACTGCGGTATCTTTTCATTGGGACGAAGATGAAAATGGAATGCCCAGGTCTATTTTTATACCCAATACAGTTGCTTCAAAACCTGGAGAATATTTCTGGCTCGGAGATGGTTTTGTTAATGATGAAAAGAGAAATGATATTTATCTTTTTGGGTACCGGATCCAAACAACAGATGCTGAAGTTTTCCCATTCAAGGAAGTTGGAAATGTATTAATTGTTATTCCTGAGGGGAGTAAGCCTCCTTTTTCCGATCATCGGCAAATTGACACTCCTTTTTATATGGAAGGGAGTCCTGAGGCTACAGGTTCTTTCGGTGCAGGAGTTTTGGTGAATACCCACAGTTCTGGAGCAGTTAATCCTGATGGCTTTGTGTACATATATGGTGTTAAAGGCGTAAAAAAAGAAGTTCTGGTGGCTAGAGTAAGACCTAAAGACATTGAGAAATTCGCTTCATGGAGGTTTTGGGATGGAGTCGATTGGCAAAAAGAAATGCTAAAGGCGAGTCCTATCGCTGACCGTGCCTCCAATGAGCTAAGTGTTACGCCTTTAAAAGATGGAAGGTACGCTATGGTTTTTCAAAAAGATGCCATTGGGACTGAAGTTGGGTTGAGGTTGGGCTTGTCTCCTGTAGGCCCTTTTGGACCTATTATACCTGTTTGGGATGCTGCAGATGACCTTAAAGATGGTATCCAATTGATTAGTTACAATGCCAAAGCCCATCCCCATTTGTCCCGACAAAATGAGTTGTTAATAAGTTATAACATCAATTCATTTGATTTTTTTCCAGCAATTAAAAAACAGCCGCACCTTTACCGACCACGATTTATTCGGTTAAAATTTGAATAAGCCAGAATTTTGATGGGTGCAATGAAAAATCCTAACTTCATTTCACCTAACCCTAAAGGGGCTGAGTTCAATTTTTTAACCTAATCAAAGATTACTAATTACTTAAACAAAACTCTTCAAATAATATTAATAGTACAATAGCTTAAATTTTTTTAACAATACGTAGTGTTAATAAGTAATTAGGTGAATATTTCTTTTAGTTTTTAGCAAAATAATTAAAATATACATTGAAATGTAGTTTTATTGTTTTAAATTTAATAGGATTCAGGAAGGTGAATTTATATCAATTTCATTATTTAGACCACTTATTATTGTAAGCTAATGTTTTAAGAAAATTGTAGGTAGTTTATATTCCCATATTCCGAATACTTATATTTTGTGTTATAGTATTAAATTAAGATTTAGTTTTATTTTAATATACAAAAGTAGAAAATCAACAATTGGTATCGAAAATTGATTTGTGTCTGAGAGGGCTTGTTTGGGAAAGTACTGGTGTTGACTTGCATTTTCGTTTTGGATTTAAGGTAGGAATTCTGGGTTTTAAAGCAAGACCAACAATTTCAACGAGAAAGCAAGTCCAAATTGATAGGTAGGAATTTTGGGTGAACAATGGGCTTTCCTTGTCACATAATTTTTTTGTTAACTGAAATAGAGAAATACGTCATTATATAAAATTTGATACCTCCAATTAAAATTAATTGGTTGAGTTATGGTGTGTGAAATCTCGGTTCAACCCGGATCATTTAATAGAATTTCTTCGCTCTGACGATAGTCAGGGGTGATGTCTGTCCCGTGTTTATCGGAAGGGTTGCAATCGCAAGAAGATCAGACTGTTTTGAGATTTTAGCATAACACCACTATGGTGAAATTGAAAACAGCAACGATTGGGTATTCTGAAGCGATTTCAGCTCGTAATAGATTGCCTATTGCCTATTTCTGATTTACCCAAACCTCAATTGTATGAAAAAGACAAATACAAGTTAGCCAGATTTCAAATGGATCTAATATGGATATGAAAGCGTGGCAGCATTTCCTGTTTCTAATTTCAGGATTGCGTAATTCGAAGGTGTCCAATTTTCCATTTGAGCTTTTGAATTCACTTAATTAATAACCCAAAATTAACCTTTCGTATGAAAAAAGTACTACTTAGGCTGTTCTATGCCTTATTGATTCCCTTGATAATAGGTTCTCAATTATTCGCCCATCCAGGATCATCTGGAATTGAAATAGCAAATAATAATTTTAAAGAAGCGAATGCTGACATTTCGTTTCCACTTATCAACCCCACAATTAGTGCCACGAAAAATTACCTAGTGCTTTTTGATAATGTGCTGCCAGCATCCTCTAAAGAAGAAAAGGCCTTTCGGTTAATTGACAATTTGAGGATTGAAAAAAAGGTAGACAAAGCCTTCAAAAAGATTATTGGTCAGGTGAAGGATTCGAACGGTGAACCAATTCCGGGAGTCACCATCACTGTTCTTGGCACCAATGTGGGTACAGTCACCGATCTAGAAGGGAAGTATTCGATTGATGTTGAAGAGGGGGGTACATTGGTTTTTTCCTTTATCGGTTTTAAATCCCAAAATGTACTACTTACAAACCAGTCCATTATCGATTTGACTTTGGAAGAAGATATGGCTAATCTTGATGAGGTGATAGTAGTAGGATATGGCACCCAGAAAAAAGCCAATATGACTGGGGCTGTTGCTACAGTGGGAGGAGACGAGATCATCAAAAGGCCATTAAATAATGTAGCCGGACTGCTCCAGGGAAAAGTTTCAGGTTTACAAGTTTCTTCCCATTCTGGTAAACCAGGTAGTGAGAACAATGCCTTGAGAATAAGAGGTTTGGGAACTTTTAGTGCCGCAGGAAGTGAGCCGCTTGTTTTGATCAATGGCATTGCGGGTGATATGACAAATATTGACCCGAATGATATTGAATCTATATCGGTTTTGAAAGATGCCGCATCCAGTGCGATTTATGGTGCGAGGGCTGCCAATGGTGTGATTTTAATTACTACAAAACGGGGTAGTTCAGGAGAATTATCTGTAGAAATCCATAGCAATGTGCAGGCGCATACTGCTACCAGATTGCCTGAGTTACTAAGTAATTCTGCCGACTATATGATGTATTGGAACCAAGGTAGAGCACGAAGTGGTCAAACCCCATATTTTACGCAACAGGAAATTGATGCTTTCAGAAACAATCCCAATGACCCTATAAATTACCCCAATTTTGACTGGGTGGACCATTCATTTAATTCTGCTGTTGCCCAAATGCATTCTGTCAGAATAAGTGGAGGTAATGAAAAAACATCCGTTGGACTTTCCCTTGGTTACTTTGACCAGCCTGGAATTACCAGTCTTTATGAGTTTAAGAAATACAATGCCAGGTTAACTGTTGATACCAAAATAAACGATTGGTTAAAAGTTGGAGGTGACATTCAGCTGGTCAATAAAGACATACAGCGTAGTAATTGGGACAATGGAAACGTGGATTACCAGGTCTTGGCAATTTATGGTGCAGCACCTAATTACACGCCTACAATGACCTTAGCAGATGGTTCTACAGGATATGTGGCCAGGTACAGTTCAAATATAGGAGAGTGGACCGTTCGAAATCCGGATGCGCAAAATGTTAGTGGCATTCAGACAGATATTAATATGAACGTTTTGCCTCAGTTTTATGCAGAGATCACACCTGTGAAAAACCTGACATGGTATACTAAAGGAGCCGTAACCTATGATTCCAGGGCATATAAAAATCATGAAAACCCTGTAGACAATTATTTCTTTAAGGATGGGGCATATGCACACAATAATTCCACCTGGCAATTGGGGGTGAGGGAAAATTGGTACTCAAGCATGTGGACTACCTTATACTCTACTTTGAATTATAAAAAAATATTTAACGATGTTCATAATGTCAATATACTAGGAGGTTACAATCAGGAATACAACCTAAGTAGGCAATTGAGAGGTAGCAGGGTTCATTTTCCTACCAATGATCTTAAAGAGTTGGATGCCGGAGCGCCTCTGGATCAAAGTACGGGAGGAAGTTCAAGTGAGTGGAGCATAATGTCCTTTTTTGGAAGGGCAATGTATGATTATAAAGAAAAATACCTGGTAGAAGCCAATGCCAGGTATGATGGTACCTCCCGAATTACACAGAAAAATAGATGGGGATTCTTTCCATCTGTTTCTGCTGGATGGAGAATTTCTCAAGAGCCTTTTTTAATGCAAAGTGACTGGGTGGAGAATTTTAAGATCAGGGCTTCTTGGGGCCAGTTGGGAAATCAGAATATTGGTCTTTATCCTTATCAAGAAGTTTTGTCAACCACCTCCTATGCCTTTAATACAGCCTATCCAGGCGCAGTTTTAAATCGTTTGGTGGATCCATCCCTACGCTGGGAGACCACTACGATGACAGATATTGGTTTTGATTTGACTTTAAAGGAAGGATTGATTCATGTTACCTTTGATTGGTTTGATAAGGTCACAGATGATATTTTGTACAATGTGCCTATTCCTGCTAGTGTTGGGCTTTCTCCTCCTACGGTAAACTACGGTAAAATGAGAAATACCGGCATCGAGGTAGAACTTGGGTCTAGAAAACAATTTGGAGATTTCAGTTACGACCTGAGTGTTAATTTCTCGACGTATAAAAATGAAGTATTAAGAATATTGTCTCCTGTGTATGGGAATTATACCATTCAGGAAGGCCTGCCTTTTAACTCTCACTACATGGTGGAATGGATAGGAATATTCCAAAATGAGGAAGAAATTGCCAATAGCCCTACACATCAGTTTAATCCAAAACCTGGGGATTTGAAATTTAAAGACCAAAACAATGATGGCGTTATCAATGCAGAAGACCGAGTAGTGATGGATGGGGCTTATCCTAAATTCTATTACGGAACCTCTATTAATTTATCCTGGAAAAATTTTGATTTAAATGCATTCTTTCAAGGAGTAGAAGGTTACAAGCAAAGTACTCAGGGATTGACTTGGGGATTGGTTCCTTATATTCAGGGATCTCCTCCTCCCATAGATTTTATTAACAATATGTGGACCGGGGAAGGCTCAACCAATGCTCATCCTGCCATGTATATTTCAGGATATGCTCCTGTGACAGGGACTAGGAATTCCTACTGGTTGTTGGATGCCTCTTATCTCAGACTAAAAAACCTCGCCGTGGGCTATAATTTACCTTCTAGCTTATTGCAGGGAATAGGGCTAGAATTTGCCAGGCTTTATATATCTGGAGACAACTTGTTTACCATTACGGATTGGCCAGGTTCCGACCCTGAGAGGGCCAATACCAATTGGTTTCAAGCCTACCCTCAGATTACCAGTTATACTTTGGGATTAAAAGTCAAACTTTAATAAACCTTATCAACATGAAAAAGATAATCAAAAATCATATTAAGGCCTTATTGTTTGTAAGTGTTTCTTTGGCATTTTACTCCTGTGAGGAGTTTCTAGATAGAAATCCAACCACTGAAATATCAGGCCCAACCTTTTGGAAAACGCAGAATGATGCTGACATGGCCTTAGCGGGTTGTTATTCTAGATTGAATGTCAATAGCTTCAATTATGAAGGGATTTACTCACTTGATATCATGGCAGGGGATGCCAATGAAGGAGGCCAGAGTCTAGGAGCATCCTCTACAGGTACTTTTGCCATGGGAATAATGGAGTCCACCTCAGGCGGGCTGTTGGCCAATATATACAATGATTGCTACAGGGGAATAGCTTCTTGCAATTATTTTCTGGACAATATTGATAGGGTAGATATGCCGCCTTCCACAGTCACCAGGTACAAAGGAGAAGTTCGGTTTCTCAGGGCCTTGTTTTATTTCAATCTGGCTGACTTTTATGGGGGAGTCCCTTTGTATACCAGCCCAGTATCAGCTGAAGAAGCGAAAGTTAAACAAAGTTCCTATGATCAGGTAATAGATCAGGTAATTACAGATTTGGATTTCGCTATCGAAAATCTTCCTAATACGGATTACAGTACAGGTGGTCATGCAGTTAAAGGAACAGCTTTGTCATTAAAAAGCAGGGTATTGTTGCACCAAAACGATTGGTCAGCAGCAGCTGCTGCTGCCAAACAAGTGATGGATGATGGACAATTCTCATTGTATCAGGGGAAATGGGGAGACATGTTCATTTCCAAAGGCCAGAATAACAATGAAGAGGTGATTTTTTCTACCAGGTACCTAAATCCTGACAATTCCAGCCAGCAGGATATAAGAATATTATGGCATGGCATATGGAACCCCAGACAAGAGTTGAGGAATGCATTTGAATGCGTTGATGGTTTACCCATCTCAGAATCTCCGCTTTATGATGCTGACAATTGGAAAGAAAACAGGGATCCCCGATTGGGACAGACCATGCGAAATTTTCTGGATCCTGCAGTAAAGGAATCTGGGGAGGTCGTTGAGTTTGCATACAATGGTGTTTCCATGACAGGTTTGATGCCTGCCAAGGGAGGGGATATTGAAACCCTCCCGATTGATTATTCTACCAAAAGTGATCATGACGTGATCCTTATCCGCTTTGCAGAAGTATTGATGAATTATGCTGAAGCTACCAATGAAATAAGTGGACCAACTCCCGAAGTTTATGAAGCTGTGAATAGGGTGAGAATGAGAGAAGGTGTGAATATGCCACCCTTACCAAGCGGACTTAGCAAAGAAGAAATGCGGGAGAGAATAAGGAACGAAAGAAGAGTGGAATTTGCTTTTGAAGGTATGAGGTACCGGGACATTAAAAGGTGGAAAACAGCAGAGGTGTATATTCCTACTTTGGTGGAACCATCGTCTCAATTAAATAGAAGTTTTGACCCAAACAAACATTATTTATTTCCATTTCCACAATCAGAAATTGACATCAATCCAGAATTGGTGCAAAACCCTGGGTATTGATTAGGGATGACATGGACTTAGGATAAAAACAAGCTTTATTCAATCAAAATGTTTTGGTTAATCTTGGAAAAAGACTGCATCTTACAAAAGGGGGCTGGCCAGTTTCAGGCCCCTTTTTAAGGTTTATTTCTGAAAGGTGTAGTATGATAAAATCCGATAAATAAGCCTTTAAACCCGGATTATGCAATAGAATTTCTCCGTCCTA
>TARA_R110002124_G_scaffold255856_1_pt1 | contig 19294 bp, 26 predicted proteins | sample TARA_R110002124 | Tara Oceans TARA_R110002124 (sample SAMEA4397445) | marine metagenome | biome: Polar Biome; feature: [SRF] surface water layer (ENVO:00010504); material: water (ENVO:00002006), including particulate matter (ENVO:01000060) such as... | depth 5 m | reverse complement strand
ATTCTTAGCAGATAACGTTGACCACGTTAAGAAAATTAATGAGGGTGAAGTGTACGAGTTCTTTATAAATATAAGCAGCAGAGAACATAATAATAAACACTACACACAAGTTGACTGCTGGAGAGCTGTACAACTTAACCCAGAAGCACCAAAAGAAGAAACTGATGCACCTTTAAAGGGGTTTGTTCCTGTAGGAGCTGAACAATCAGATTTACCATTTTAAATGGAAGATTTAATGTTACAAATATTTATGTCCCATTTGTTAGCTGTAGCACTTGGGATATTTATTGTCAGAATGTGGCAAATAATAGTAGAAGAATAAAAATAATTAAAAAATAATTACAAATACATTAGGTATTTCAAATACTTTATGTATCTTTGTTATGTAATTAAAAATTAACTAAAACAGAATATTATGACACTTACAAAAAAATCACAAAAGACCTTGCAAGACTTAATTAATAAAAGTAATGACAATGGTTGTGATAGAAAATACAGAATGCCTACTTTAAAAAGCATTTCAAATTTATTGTTAGAACTTAATATTAATAATAGTTTAGATGGAATGACAAGAACGACCCAGCGAGGTGGTTTAACATCTCCAATTTCTACAACTCAAGGAAAAAAGAATGGCTCAATTTTAAAAGTTGATAATATTAAATTAGACACAACATCAATTGGTTGGGGTCATCGATGGGGAACACAACAAGAAAGTTGTGAGGAAATTTTAAAAATTATTAATAATAAATAAAACAAAAATGAGAACACTTGTTAAAAATATAAGAATACCACTAGAGATAGTTGAGCCTTTAAAAATTCAAGCAGTAAAAAAGAATATCAATTTTGCTCAACATATTATTGAGATATTAACTAATCATATAAACTTAAAAAACTAATTGTTGAAAAATCACTGTTAATTTATAGCTCTATTTAAAAAACAGTTATTATTTTTGTTCCGCTTGGTCATCGTTCTACACGATGGCATATAAAGAAACATTACAAAAAAAATCTGTATCGCAACTAAAAGCGATTGCAGTAAGACACTTTCATAGGTTCATAAGAACAAGGGACAAATACTGTCCTTGTATTTCTTGTGGTAAATATACCACGCTCCAAGCTGGACACTTTTACAGTGCTGGCAACCACCCATCAGCCAAATTTAACGAAGACAATGTAAATGGTCAATGCAAGAAATGTAATTACTTCCTTTCTGGTAATCTCCTACCCTACAGAGAAAATCTTATTAAAAAGATAGGTCAAGAAAGATTTGACAAAATCACACTAAATGTAGAAATGTCTAAAAAGTTTGGCTTTAAATGGTCAAGGCTTTTTTTAATAGAAACCATATTAAAATATAAAGAGTTATGACTACAGATGAATTAATACACAAACTCTATATGAAGCACCCTACATGGGTTTTAATGGCTGAAAGGATGCTTCCAGCATACTCTATTGTAACTGGAGAAGATATAGTTCAGGATATGTATTTAAAAATATATCAAAAATTAAAGGAAAAAAAGCTAAAAACCCAGTCTTTACTAATAGAGGACAAAATTAAGTTTTCCTATATCTATATCGTATTGCAAAATTTGGTGAATGACATCTATGGAGTTAACAACAAAAAGATAATAACATATCCAATAGCTAAACACAAGGACGTAGTAGACGAAAAGACTGAATCTGATGCTGCATTTTATGAGAAAATAGATAAAGTAGTAGAAAACTTCCAATGGTTTCATAAGAAGTTATTTAATCTATATACAAAAGAGTTTCAGTCAATGCGAAAACTAGAAAAAGAAACGAAAATTTCATATAAAACAATATGGAGAACTGTAAAACAATGTAAGGAAGAAATAAGAAATAAATTAAAAAATGGCAACTAAACGAAAAAAGAAAAAGTCAAAAGGTCTTGGAGATTCAATTGAAAAGTTCACAGAATCTACAGGAATTAAATCTGTGGTTAAATATGTGTTTGACAAACTTGGAAAAGATTGCGGGTGTGAGGCTAGAAAATCCAGATTAAATGCAGCTTTTAAATATAAGTCAAATCCTGAATGTTTAAATGAATCTGAATACAATTACCTAACTGAATTTTTTAAAGTAGCTAAACAAACTTTAAAATATGATGAACAAAGAGAAATACTAGCAATTTCAAACAGAGTATTTAACGAAAGACGCGAACTGTCAACTTGCGGTTCATGTGTAAGAGAATTAATAAACCAAATGAAAAGACTTTATGACATATACAAAGAAGAACACGATAAATAAATTAAAGGAATATTTATTAAAACAAGAAGAAGAAGAATTAATACTAGAAACAGAAGAAAATGAACAATGATAATCAAACACTAAGAGATTTAATATTTATGTGCGCTATGACACCCAACGACCAAGAACTTGGCGCAAAGGTTAGGGCAGCCTACAAAGATTCCTTAGAAGCACCAGAAAGGTCTTGTGATATAGAAGACGAAGACTGTATTAGCTGTGGAGCGTGAAACAAATTAAAGTCATATCAAAAGTTGTTAATGGTAAACTAATTAGAAACAGAGCAAAAGTAAAAAATGCTGTACAAAGCTTTGAAGGAAAAGAAATAGAAATAATAGTGAAACGTAAAACAAACCACAGAAGCAATCAACAAAATGCATACTATTTTGGTGTAGTTATTCCTATTACTATTCAAGCAGTACAAAACGAATGGGGTGAATCTTGGGACATAGAGAAAACACATAATTTATTTAAGTCTTTATTTCTATATGATGAAAAAGTAAACCCAGAAACAAGCGAAGTTATTAAAGTTCCTGTTTCATCAACTGAAAACACTACAACAAAACAAGAAGTATTCCACACACAATGTAGAGACTTTCTAAAAGAATGGTTCAACGTAGAAGTACCACTTCCTAACGAAGAAATAGTTTTTGAATGAATATTACTAATGAAGATAATATGGAGCTTATGGCTAGATATGAAGACAATTACTTTGACTTGGCTATTGTAGACCCGCCCTATGGTTTAGAAAGGCTTAAAAAAGGAAGTTTAAGACTTGGCGGAACAAAAGGTAATTATAAAGATAGTTTAAAATGGGATAATAAACCTTTACAAGATTATTGGAATGAATTGTTTAGGGTTTCTAAAAATCAAATAGTATGGGGTGCTAATAACTTTGTAATGCCACCAAGTGAATACTTTTGTATTTGGAATAAAAAACAAACAGTAGATAATTTTGCAACTGCTGAATACGCTTGGGTTAGTATGGGGTTAAAAAAACCTGCTAAAATGTTTGATTATTCAATTCATAAACATAATCACACAGATAAAATACATCCAACAGAAAAACCTGTAAAACTTTACGAGTGGCTTTTAATAAACTACGCAAAAGAAGGCGATAAAATATTAGATACACATTTAGGAAGTGGTTCAATAGCAATTGCTTGTCATAACTTAGGATTTGATTTAACTGCCTGTGAGTTAGATACAGAATACTTTAAAGCAGCTACAAAGAGATTAAAACAACACACCCAACAATTAAGAATAACAATTTAATTAATTAATGTTTATTAATTATGGATGGTAGAAAAAACAATGGTGGACACAGCACAAAAGGGTTTGCTGGCAGAAAACCAAAGTCAGAAGAAATAAAGTTAATAGAGAAGTTATCTCCTTTAGATGATTTAGCAATGGATGCTATGAGAAAAGGATTAGAAAAAGGAAACTTTCAATTTGTACAATTATACTTTCATTACTGTCATGGTAAACCAAAAGACACAGTAGACTTAAATACTACAGAAATGGTGAATCACGACTTTAAAAAGCTAGTAGGTGCAATTAGCTTTAAGTAAAAAATATAGTGTCTTAAAAAGCGTTAAATCAAGATACTTCATTGTAACTGGTGGTAGAGGTTCAGGCAAGTCTTTTGCTATTAACACGCTTTTATTAATGCTTACTTATGAAGCTGGCCATAATATATTATTTACAAGATACACATTAAGAGCTGCTTCAATTTCTATTATACCAGAATTTATTGAAAAGTTAGATTTATTAGATGTTGCGCACAATTTCAAAATAAAAAGAGATGAAATAATCAATAAACACAATGGTAGTAAAATAATATTTAGAGGTATTAAAACAAGCTCTGGTGACCAAACAGCAAATCTTAAATCTTTAACTGGCATTACTACTTGGGTAATGGATGAAGCAGAAGAACTTAACGATGAAAACATATTTGATAAAATAGATTTATCTGTAAGAACTAAAGACAAAGACAATAGAATTATATTAATCTTAAATCCCACTACTAAAGAACATTTTATTTATCAAAGATGGTTTGAATCTAAAGGTGTAGATGCTGGAAGTAATACAACTAAAACAGACACTACTTATATTCACTCTACATATTTAGACAATATTGAAAATCTTTCTGAAAGCTATATTAATCAAATAGAGCAAATGAAAGTAAGAAGACCAGAACGCTTTAAGCATACAATTGAAGGTGCTTGGTTAAATAAAGCTGAAGGGGTAATCTATACCAATTGGAAGATTGGAGCGTTTAAAGAGGCTGGAAAGGTTGTCTATGGCCAAGATTACGGATTCTCTAATGACCCTAGCACACTAGTTAAAACAAGTATAGACAAACAGAACAAAATTATATACGTTGACTTGTGTTTTTACCAGGCATTGTTAACCACTAGCCAAATAGCTAACTTAAATCAAAAGTTTGCTGGCAATAATTTAATAGTTGGAGATTCAGCAGAACCAAGACTAATAAAAGAAATCAGTTTTAATTGTAATGTAGTACCAGCTATAAAAGGACAAGGCAGTGTTAACTATGGAATAAGCATGATACAAGATTACGACCTTGTAATTACTCCAGAAAGCACAGATTTAATCAAAGAACTTAATAACTATTGCTGGCTTGAAAGGAAAAGCCAAACACCTATTGACAAATTTAACCATGCCTTAGATGCTTTAAGATACGCTGTAAGCTATCAACTAGAAAACAGAGGCGAATACTATTTATATTAAAAACGTAGACATCAATTTAACCATTTAACAGTCTTATAATTATGAAGCTTAAGCTAAACATACCAGAATCACTAAAAGAAATTACTCTTAGTCAATACCAGCAATGGTTAAAAATTGCAGAAGGCGAAGAAATGACAGATTTTATTAAGCAAAAAATGATTGAAATATTTTGCGGAGTAACACTAAAACAAGTCATGCAAATTAAAGCAACTGATGTTGACGAAATAGTAAATGATTTATCTAAACTATTTAAACAAAGTGTTAAGCTAATAAACAAATTTACTCTTGATGGTGTTGAATATGGATTCGAACCTAAAATTGATGAAATAAGCTTTGGTGCTTATATTGATTTAGATACTTATATGGCCGACTGGCAACAAATGGAAAAGGCAATGTCTGTTTTATTTAGACCAGTAACATTCACAAAAAAGAAGAAGTATTTAATTGAAGAATACGAATCAGCTACTAAATACGATTTAAAAGAAATGACACTTGATATTGTGTTTGGTGCGTTGGTTTTTTTTTGGAGACTAAGGAGCGAATTACAGAAACATATCCTGAGCTTTTTAGTGAATCAAACGGAAATAACCCTACCACCAGAAATGAAAGCTTCTCTAATAAATGGGGTTGGTATCAGTCCATCTTTGCCCTTTCAAGTGGAAACATCTTAAAGTTTGATGAAGTGACAAAATTAAAATTACATAAATGTTTAATGCACTTAGCTTTTGAAAAAGACAAATACGAATTAGAGCAACATATTTTAAAAAGCCACAGGAAATGAAAAGGCATCAAATACTAGATAAAATAATAAATGAAGATTCATTTGATGAAGACGAAATAGTAGTTCTCGCTGATGGGTTTGAAGATGCTTTCGTAGGTGTTACAATAACGAAGCCTAAAAGGGTCATATACGATTATTGGAAATGCCTGGATTGCATTATTAAAAAAGAAGATTTAGATTTTGACGATGCAATTGATTTTCTTGATGAATTTGTATTAGAAGACTTAGGAAAGAATACACCAATTTATATAGAACAATTATGAATAGTTTTTTTAGAGTAATAGACAGAATAAAAGATACAGTCAAAGCAGAGCCATTTAATCACACTGTTTCATTTGGTGATATATCAGACATTGATTTAGATAAACAGACAATGTATCCACTTTGCCACATAATGACTAATAACGCAACTATTACTGAAAACATAGTTCAGCTAAACATTACTCTATTCTTAATGGATTTAGTAGATGTAAGCAATGAACCAATTACAGATATATTTTTAGGTAATGACAACACACAAGATATTTTAAATACTCAGTTAGCATTAGCAACTAGAATTTTAAGGGTGTTACAAAAAGCACAAATAAACAGAGATGAATTTGAAGTTCTAGGCGATGCAAGCTGTGAGCCTTTTTTAGACAGATTTTCAACTAGCCTTGCTGGATGGGCAGTAACTTTTACTGTTAACACATCAACTGAAATGACATACTGCTAATGAGTGAATTTAAAAACGCTATAGAGAAATATGCTAAATATGTTATTCAGCAATCCAGGAGCAATCTAACAAAGGCAAAAAAAGGTGGTGGCAATTTGTATAACAGTTTAGATTATGATTTAAAACAAAACAGAAGCTCTAAAGGGAAATTTGAAAGCGGTTATAATGTAGAGTTCTTTATGGAAGATTACGGAATCTACCAAGATTTAGGAGTTAAAGGAATTGGAGGTTCTACCAAAAAGGGTAAAGCATACGAAAACAAAGGACAAGGCGGACAGTTTCAATTTAGAAAAGGTGTTCCAAATAGAAGCATGATTAAAAGTTTAAAAAGCTGGATAAAAACTAAAGGCATAAAAGGAAGAAACAAAAAAACAGGAAGATTTATTACTAATCAAAGTTTGTCTTTTGCAATTGCTAAAAGTGTTTTTCACACTGGTATAAAAAGAAGTCTGTTTTTTACAAAACCCTTTGAAGCTGGCATTACTAAATATGATAACGACATTGCCAATGCTTATGGTGATGATATTTTAAGACAATTATGAGTACAATAATAAGAACAAGAAGCCCTTACTTTATAAGAACACCAGAAGAAACAGATGCAACTTTAAGTTATTTTTCAATAGATATTAATTTAAAAAACGGAGTATTAGCCGAAATAAGTTGTCCTGTATCATTAGGAAGTTTTACTTTAAATAAAAAACCAATAGGAACAGAGAACTCAGTTTCATTTGATATAAGCGAAATTGTAAATGATTTTATAGAACAATTATATACATTAGACACTTTACAAGGTTTAAATGCTGCTGCGGATGGTCAATCTATTTGGGTTCAAATAACAACACGCGCTAGGACTTCTAGTGGCGCAATAATAGGCAGTGCAACAAATACAACATATTTAGCTCAAGAAGGTTATAACTCATTTAAAGAGGGTGTTAATTACACAACACAACAAAACGCTTTAATTACACCAAATTATATACAATATAAAAAAGGTGATTTTATTTATATTCCAGTAAATGTTGAAGATGTAACATCAGTTTTATTTAGATATAATGGAACAACAATATCTACTCAAAACATTACTAATAGTACAGAATCACAAAATAAAATTAAATATGTAGGGTTTAGCACCATATCACAACAAATTGATGAAATATTAATTAACTATGGAGATGAATCTGGAAGAACAATAAAAGTTGAAGAAGTTGAAGAATGTAAATATCCAACACATAAAATAGTTTTTATTAATAGATGGGGAGCTTTACAATATTTATATTTCTTTAAAAAGTCAACAGACAGTTTAAATACAACAAGCGAAAATTACAATTCAAGTATTTTTTATGCAAATAAAATATCTTTTGGTATTCCTATTGGCGGTACTTGCTCACCCTCTAGTCAATTTAATGTTTATAATACTAATGCACATTCTAAGAAAACATATAATTCAAATGGTATTGAATCTATTGTTTTAAATACTGGTTATGTAAACGAATTAATAAATCCAAGTTTTGAAGAACTTATGGTTAGTGAATATGTTTGGTTGGTTGATAGCGATAATATTATTTATCCAGTTAATTTAAAAGAAAGTTCATTTAATAAAAAAACAGGTCTTAACGATGGTTTAATTAATTACACAATGAGTTTTGAAAAGTCATTTAGCATAGTAAACAATATTAGATAAATGCAGCAAGTCATTTTATACATATCTCCACAAATAGTTAATTCAAATACAGAAGCGGATTTTGTAAGAGTTGATTTAATGGAAGAAGAATTAATTGCTATTACTCAAGTTATACAAGATGTAAAAGACATTGAAAAGCTATTTACTGATTATTCAAAAACTTTTAATTTACCAGCATCAAAAACAAATAATAAGATTTTTAAATATTGGTTTAACCCAGATGTAAACAATTTTAATAGTCAAGTTTTTTCTAGTGCTAGAATAGAACTAAATCATTTTGAATTTAAGCAAGGTAAAATTCAGCTTAATGAAGTTGTAATGAAAGACAATAAACCATCAATGTATAAGGTTACTTTTTTTGGTGATACTGTTTCTTTTAAGAACGAAATTAATGAAGACCAATTAAGTGATTTAGCTTGGCTAAGTAATTTTGATTTTGTAGAAGCATCTGGCGAAACTGATAATATAAAAGAAGGACTTACAAATGGTTTAAATTTTACTGTTGATAGTGTTACTTATAATGATGCAATAATATTTCCTTTAATAACGCATACTGGTTCATATGTTTTTAATTCTTTAGGAGATTTTGATAATCCTTATAATGTAAGTACAGTAGCAACACAACATAACAAAAGGGGAGTATTAACAAAAGATTTAAAACCAGCTATTACAATAAGATTAATATTAAAAGCTATTGAGCAGCAGTATGGAATAACTTTTAAAAGTGGTGAATTTTTTGATTCTAATGTATTTACAAATCTTTATCTTTGGTTGCATAGGGATAAGGGCAAAATGGTGCTTGCTGGAACTTGGTTAAATGATGGTCAATCATATAATGGCACAGGCGATGTTAATGAATTAACTAATACTGGTGCTGGATGGGGTTATTTTCAAGAAAATACTGGAATTTTTACTTGGCGGAGCTGGGTGCTTGAAGCATCAAAACCATCAACACTTGATGAAACTACAATATCAGTTAAAATAACTCCTACCTCTGCTTATGTAGGTGTCCCTTATAATTTAGCAATATTAACTGCTGATAATTATTCACCGAAAGCACAAATAAATTCAGTAAACGGAACACAAACTTTAACCCTTGTTATAGGTGGGCAAAACGGAATACCAATAACTGATATTTCAGCAAATCCAAGAGGGCCAAACAATATTATAAGTAGATTAATTTCAGAACAATCTATTGAATTTAACGCTGAAATTACTATTAATAGACATATTGAATATATTGAAACTTTTTTTACACCACCACAAAATATTGTAAGAAATTATACTGCAACATTTACACCAGCAGTAGCTTTACAAAGTCCAGCTTTCGGAAAAATAAACATACTTGAACAAGTACCTAAATTAAAAGTAAAAGACTTTTTAAATGGCTTGTTTAGACAATTTAATTTAACAGTTTTTTCTAATTTTCAAAATGAAATAATAGTTAAAACTTTAGATGATTTTTATGCTGGTGGTGAAACACAAGATTTAACTAAGTACATAAAAACAGATGAAAATACTGTAGCTGATGTTATTCCTTTTAGTGAAGTTGATTTTGAATATGAAGACCCAGAAACAATTTTAGCACAAAGATTTGAATTATTAAACAACCAGAAATATGGTGAATTAAATTATAGAGTTGATGTAAGTAAAAAAAACATTTATAAAATAAAACTTCCATTTTCTCAAATGCTATTTGAAAGATTATTTGATGTAGGTTTAACAAACTCTGCAACTGATATACAAGTAGGGACATCAATAGATGAAGAATTACAACCATCTATAGGCGCACCTTTAATTTTTTATGGCATTTCAGTTGGTTCTTCATCAACACCTATAAATTATGTTGCAAACACTACAAGACCAGCTGATGGGAGTTTACCTGTAGCTGGCACAAGAGCTTCTTTAACAAGTTATTTTGTACCTAGTGTATGTAATGAACTTGGAACTTCTACAACACCACCAACACATAATTTAAATTTTGGTAGTGAAATAAACACATATACACTAACAGATTATGCTGGTATAAATAACAGTTTATTTCAAAAGTATTATCAAAACTATATAACTAGAGTATTTAACACCAGAACAAGGCTTTTTAAGTTTGAAGCTGTCCTTCCTTTAAAAGTTTTGTTGACTCTAACATTAGATGATTTAGTAATTGTAGGTACAAGAGCTTACACAATTAACAAAATGACTACTAAACTACAGTCTGGTGAAACATCTTTTGAATTATTAAACGAACCTACATGAAAACAATATTAGAAGCATTAGAATTTTGTAAAGAAAACAAGCTATACGATAAGCATATAAACATTGCTTTAGGTATTAATAAAGTTCCTATGACAATAAGAGAGGGTTTAAACCAATTAAGAATGAGTAAATGGCAATAGTAAAAGAATTAGAATTAAAAGTCACTACAAAAGGCGCACAAAAAAACGTAGAAGACTTAAACACTGACTTAAAAGAAACACAAGCTGATTTATCAGGTGTTGAAAATGTAGCAGATAAAGCAACTGGAGGCATGATAAGTGGATTTAAGGGTGCTACTTCTGCAATTGGTGGTGTTATCAAGGGTTTTAAATCAATGCGAATGGCAATTATCGCTACTGGTATTGGTGCATTAGTTTTAGCAATTGCTTCTATTGGTGCTGCATTTACACAAAGCGAAGAAGGGCAAAATAAGTTCAATAAATTAATGGGTGTTTTAGGTTCTATTACTGGAAACTTATTAGATATTTTATCAAATCTTGGAAAGTCTTTAATTTCTGCTTTTGAAAACCCAAAACAAGCTGTTAAGGATTTTGCTAATTTAATTAAAGACAATATTGTAAATAGGTTTGAGGGTTTAATGGAGTTAATTCCAGCACTTGGAAAAGCTGTTAGTTTATTATTTAAAGGAGAATTTAGCGAAGCTGGTAAAGTAGCTGCTAATGCAACTGCTAAAGTTGTTTTAGGTGTTGAAAACGTAGTTGAAAAAACACAAGATGCAATAAAAGCAACAGTTGATTTTACAAATGAACTTAAAGAAGAAGCTAAGATTGCTGCTAAAATAGCTGATGACAGAGCAAAAGCAAATTTAATAGAAAGAAAAAATATTGTAGAAAGAGCAAAAGCAAATAGAGAAAATGCAGATTTAAGATTCAAAGCAGAACAAAGAGATAAATTTGCGGTAGAAGAAAGAATTAAATTTTTAGAAGAAGCTTCTGCAATTGAAGAAGAAATTACTAACAAAGAAATTGAAGCAGCTCGTTTAAGATTTGAAGCAAAAAAAGCAGAAAACAAACTTAGTAAATCTACAAAAGAAGATAAAGATGAAGAAGCACAATTAGAAGCTAGACTAATTGAATTAGAAACTTCTAAACTTAGGATGCAAAAAAGACTTCAAACCTCTTTAACTACTTTTAGAAATGAAGAAAAAGCAGCAGCAAAACAAAGAAAAACAGAAGCACAAGCTGTAATAGATAGTAATAAAAAAATAGCAGACGAAGCCATAGTTGCAGAAAACAAAAGAATAGCAACTATTGAAGCTTTACAAAATGCAGCAGATATTAAAGAAGCAGAAAGGCAAGATAAGCAATATAACTTATTGCAAGAACTTCAAAACACAGCAGAAGAACAAGAACTTTTTAAATTATCACAACAATATGATGCAAAATTTGAGTTGGCTATGGGTAATGCTGAATTAGAAAAAGCATTAGAAGAGCAACAACAAATTGATGCAGCAGCAATTGAAGATAAATATAATAACGAAAGTCTTTTAAATAGTCAAAAAATAACTAAGGCTAAAAACGATTTAAGTGATGCTGAAAAACAAACTAAACTTGATAATCTGCAAGCTGTTAGCGGAGCATTAAACGGATTGAGCGCTTTAGCTGGTGAAAATGCAGAAGCACAAAAAGGAATCGGAATAGCACAAGCAACAATAGACACTTTTTTAGGTGCTAATAAGGCAATAGGTCAAGGGGGAATTGCTGGTGCTATCGCTGCTGTTGGAATAATTGCTGCTGGTTTAGCTAATGTTAAAAATATAATAAGCACAAAAATCCCTAAACCTCCAGGCTCTAGCGGTGGTATTGGTGGTAATTCAACTTTACCACCAGCGCCAAGTCAACCACCAAGTTTTAACGTAGTCGGTCAAAGTGGATTTAACCAAGTCGCTGGAGCTTTAGGAAGTCAACCACCAATACAAGCATTTGTTGTAGCTGGAGCAGTTACAAACGCCCAACAATTACAAAACAATACAATTAATCAAGCAACATTTTAAAATAAAAAACAATGGAAATAATAGAATTATTATTAGATGAAGAAAGCGAGAACGCTGGAATAGAAGCAATATCAATAGTTTCTGCACCAGCTATAGAAGAATCATTTATAGCAATGAAAGAGCATGAAGTCAAAATGGCTAAAGTCAACGAAGAAGAAAAGCTTTTAATGGGAGCTGCTTTAATTCCAGAAAAGCCAATTTACAGACAAGAAAACAAAAAGGAATATTATGTTTATTTCTCAAAAGATACTGTCAAAAAAGCAAGCCAATTATTCTTTATGAATGGCAATCAAAACAATGCAACTTTAGAACATCAAAAAGCAATAAAAGGAATGTCAATTGTTGAGTCTTGGATAGTAGAAGATAAAACAATGGATAAAAGCAGAGTTTATGGTTTAGACGTACCAGAAGGAACTTGGATGGTTACAATGAAAGTTAATAATGATGAAATCTGGAACGATTACGTTAAAGAAAATAAAGTTAAAGGTTTTTCTATAGAAGGATATTTTGCAGACAAAGCTTCTATTAAAAAAGAAGACATGAGCAAAGTTGACGAATCAGAAGAAAAATTAAAAGAAATTAAAAACTTATTTAATAAATAGCCATGAAAAAAAATAAAGAATACGGAATTGGCGAAACACCAAGTAGTACAAGCCCTAAGAACTCAAGAAGGGGTTGCCTATGCAAAGACAACACATATAACGTTAAGTGCTGTGACGGCACGCTAAGAGCGCAAGGAATAGGACAAGGATAAAAAACCTATTTTAAAAGTACATCAGATTAGCTTTTATACAGTCTACCTAGTATGAAAGCTAAAGATACGTTAAACAAAATCGCGGAAATTATAGGTATTAACTTATCTGAAACGCTGATTAAGTTGGAAGAAATGGTTCTTGACAACGGAACTAGAATAACAGCAGAAATTTTCGAAGCTGACCAAGCGGTTTTTATCAAAACAGATGACGATGTTCAAATCGCATTACCTGTTGGAGAATACAAATTAGAAGACGGAAGGATTTTAAATGTAGAACAAGAGGGTGTAATCAAAGAAATTATAGAGGCTAAAGAAGAAGTAGTTGTAGAAGACGAACCAGAAGCAGTTGTAGAAGATTTAGAAAAAGAAGATTTAGCTGAAGAAGCTGATGTTGCTGACTGGAAAGGCATGGAGATTAGAATTAAAAATCTCGAAGATGCTGTATCAAATCTAAAAGCAGACAAAGAAAGCAATGTTGACATGACTGTCACTGATAATGGTGCTTTAAAATCAAGAACTGTAAAAGAAGAATTTACTGAAGAAGTAAAAGAAGACATTAAAGAAGATGTTATAGAAGAATTATCTGAAGTTAAAGAAGAACTATCAGAGGTTAAAGAAGAACTATCTGAAGTTGCAAAACCTATTAAGCACAATCCAGAAGCTGGTAATCAATCAAAACCAGATGTTAGAAAAAGTTACCCCAACACTATTCAAAACAAAATTTACGACAGACTTAATTAAAAAATAAAAACAAAAAAAAATGGCAACAACAATTGCAACAACATACGCTGGGGAATTTAAAGAATCCTATATCCGTGAAATGCTTCTCGCTGGTAAAACTTTAGACAATGGGGGAATGACAATATTTCCTAACGTTGCTTATAAAGAGGTTATTCAAAAAGCTGCTTTAGGCGGTTCTTTAATAGTAGATGGTTCTTGTGACTATACAGATAGTGGCACTTTAGCTCTTACTGAAAGAGTATTAGAAGTTGAAGAATACCAAGTAAACAAAACCGAATGTACAAAAACGTTTAGCCAAACTTGGCAAGCGGCACAAATGCAAGGCAAATTAGATGGTAGAAAATTACCAGCTTCTTTTTCTGATTTTATTGTTCAGTATTACATAGCTAAGATTGCTGCTCAAATGGAGAACACAATTTGGCAAGGTGCTAATGCTAATCCAGGAGAATTTGACGGAATCACAACTATTTTAGCTGCTAATACTGCTTCTTTAGCTGGTGGTGCTGTTATCGGTGCTGGTGTTGCTGTAACTGCTGCAAACGTAATAGAGAAACTTGGTCTTGTAGTTGATAATATTTCAACTAACAGTCCAGCTCTTTTAGGACAAGCAGATTTAAGAATTTATGTTTCATCTCATGTATTCCAATGCTATATCAGAGCTTTAGGAGGTTTTTCAATAGCTAATACAGGAACTGACAACAAGATGACTCAATGGTGGGATGGTAACTCAGGTTTAACTTATGATGGTATTGAAGTGTTTTTAGCGCCAGGTATGCCAACAAATGACATGGTTGCAACAACTGTAGGAAACTTATTTTTCGGTTGTGGAATCTTAGACGATATGTCTGAAATCAGATTAATTGATACAAGCCAAACTTTAGGAGACCAAAACGTGAGATTTGTTGCTAGATGGAAAGCTGGTGTACAAGTAGGATTGCTAGAAGAAGTAACTTATTACTCTTAATATAAACTTAGTGAAAGTGCTAGTTTAAGGCTGGCACTCTAACTTATTAAAAAATAAAAAATATGGCTTGTGATTTAAGCGCTGGTAGGTTAGTACCATGTAAAGATAATCTTGGCGGAATCCAAGAAGTTTATTTTGTTGATTATGGAGACATAACAGCAACGACATTAACATTAGATGAAGTAACAGATGCGGAAGGAACATTTAATGCTTATAAATATGATTTAAAAGGAGCAAATTCTTTAGAAACTGCAATTACTTCAAGTCCTGATAACGGAACTACTTTCTTTGAACAAACTATTACTTTAAGCCTTCCAAAATTAACAAAAGAAGATATGGTTCAATTTAAGCTGATTGCTTATGGCCGACCATTAATTATATGTGTTGATAACAATTCTAATGCCTTTTTATGTGGGCGCGAACATGGAATGTCTGTTTCTGGTGGTTCTATTACTACTGGTGCTGCTTTTGGCGATATGGCTGGAGCAACTTTGACACTATCTGGAAGCGAAAAACTACCACCTAATTTTATTTTGGATGCTGTTGCTGGAAATCCTTTTGCTGGATTAGCTAGTGTAAATGCGACAATTGTTGTAGGGACAAATAGTTAAAGATGTTTAGTGGGTTCTTGGTTTGATTGACTTAGGACAGGGTGTGAAGGGGTGGTTTAATTAATTTTTTACCACCCTTTTTTTTTAAAAGATTAAAATGCAAATAGTAACAACCACAGGAAGTAGAAATTTTAAGATAATACCTAGAATAAATTTCTCTCCTAGTAAAACATATGAATTGAAAATAACATCAGAACAACAAAATAAAGTAGTTTTCACAGATTCAACAGCATCATTTACTGGGTTAAAGTATTATTACAATTATGCTTTAAGTGAAACGCTATTAAACAACAATTTTTACACTATAGAAATAAACAACTTAACTGATAGCTCTTTAGAGTTTAGAGATAAAATATTTTGCACTAATCAAACAGTTTCTGATTTTAGTATGTCTAAAAATGTATATGTAGAAGCTCAAACAGGAAACAACGAATATGTTTATTATGGAGAATAATGTTCACCTTTTAGAATTAAGCGAATACCAAAGACCAGAAATAACTGAAGTTGTTAATAGGGACTGGGTAGGGATAGGCAGTGATAATATGTATTATCAAAACGTTATAGACGCTTATATGGAAAGCACTACTAATGAAGCAGTAATAAATGGAATAGTTGACCAAATATTTGGAAAAGGTTTAGATGCTACAGACAGCCACAGAAAACCAAACGAATATGCTAAAATGCGGTCTTTATTAAGTAGTAAAGATTTAAGAAAAGTTTGTCAAGATTTAAAGCTTTTGGGAGAAGGGGTTTTTCAAATAAGTTATGTTAAGGGCAAAATGTCTAAAATAACACATTTTCCTAGAGAAACTTTAAGACCTGAAGTGTGCAATGAAGAAGGAGAAATAGAAGCTTATTTTTATACTGCTGACTGGTCAAAGGTTACAAGAAATACAGAGTTTAAAAGAATACCAGTTTTTGGTTCTGGAGAAGAAAACGAATTATATATTGTTAGACGATATGTCCCAGGCTATTTTTATGTTTCACCAATTGACTATCAAATAAGCTATGCCACACTAGAAAAAGAGATTGCAGACTATTTAATAAATGACTGTCAAAATGGTTTTTCAGGCACTAAAATTTTAAATTTTAATTCAGGTATTCCAGACATTGAAAAACAACAAGAAATTAAAAACAAAGTTTTAGATAAATTAACTGGTTCTAATGGTGAAAAAGTCATAGTTAGTTTTAATAATAATGCAGAAGGAAAAGCAACAATTGACGATGTTAGTTTAACAGATGCGCCAGACCATTACAACTTTTTAAGTGAAGAATGTAAGAAAATGATTATGTTAACTCACCGAGTGACTAGTCCCCTATTACTTGGGTTAAGTTCTGCTAATGGTTTTTCTTCAAATGCTGATGAAATAGTAAATGCTTCCAATTTATTTAATAATGTAGTAATAAAGCCTTATCAATTATTAATAACAGAATCACTAGAAGAAATTTTTGCAACTGAAGAAATTAATTTAAGTCTTTATTTTAAAACTATTGAACCTTTAGAGTTTATGGAGATAGAAACTCATGTAGACAAAGAAACAATAGAAGAAGAAACAGGTGTCAAGGTAGAAGACCAAAACGGAATTGAAATCAAAGAAACAGAAACTACAACAGATATTGAAAGCGTTGATGCTTCATATAATGGCGCACAAATTTCAAGTGCTATTGATATTGTGGCAAAAGTTAAAGAAGGTATTTTATCAGAAGCACAAGCAGTAGTATTTTTAATTCAATTCTTACAGTTACCAGAAGAAGTAGCAAGAGGGTTTTTTAACTCTAATACTGAGCAGCTTTATTCTAAAATGACTAAAAAAGAAAGTAACTCAAAAAATGAACTTACAAAAGAAGAAGAATTAAGCGTTTTAGGCTCTTTAGAAACATCTGGTGAAGTAATGTCTGATGATTATGTGTTTGTTGATGAAATAGACGAAGATTCAGACACTAACAACGAAGACTGGGCAGATTACCTTATAAGTGAAAAAAAGAGCGTTTTATCAAAGGTTAAAGAGTTCTTAGGTGCTGATGTAATAAGCTCAAAGAAGAAAGGAAATGTATTTAGTGTTTTAGATTCTCCAAATGGTCTTTATAAAATTCGTTATAAATACGCTGTAGGTTCAAGAAAGCCAATGGAAGACGGAAACGAATCCAGGGACTTTTGCAGAAACATGATGAATATGTCAAATAGAAACGTTGTTTGGACTATTGAAGATATAGATAGAGCAACCGATGAAGGAGTTAATAAGAAGTTAGGACATAAAGGAAAAAGTTACTCGCTTTTTCGTTTTAAGGGCGGGATTTACTGCCGCCATAAATTCAAGAAAGTGCTTTATCGTTTAGAGTCAAATACTGAGCCATCTAATAATTTAAACGCTTACAAAAAGACTAGAAAAATACCAACAAGATATGATAGAAACCCTAGAGGCTCAAAACAGGCTAAAATAGCTCCTGAAAATATGCCTAAAAGGGGTGCTTATCCTAAATAAATAAGAATATGGCACAAGCATTAATGATAACACGCAAGGATTTAGTCACTTTCACAAGTGCTAATGGTTCTTTAGACCCTGATAAGTTCTTATTCTATATAAAAAACGCTCAAATAATACAAATTCAAAACTATTTAGGGACTGATTTATATAATTCTATACAGAATATGATTAAAAATAACACTTTAACACCTGTAGACAATCCAAATTATTATGCTTTAGTTGAGAATTATATAAAAGACTGTTTAATTTATTGGGCTTTTGTTGAGTTTTTGCCTTTTGCTGGAATAAATATTACTAATGCTGGTATATTTTCACAACAACCAGAAAATGCGGTTGCTTTAGATAAGGATAGAGTAGATTTTTTAATAGAAAAAACAAGGTCAACAGCAGAATATTTTACAAATAGACTTACAGATTACTTGTGTGATAATGCTAGCACACAATTTCCTGAATATTATACTAATACTGGTGCAGATATTAACCCTGATACTTCTTTAGCAGCGTTTTCTGGATGGGTTTTAAATTAAAGATATGAGCGACTGGGGAAAAGGAGCAAAAAATAATACTATAGGTTGGGGACAAGGTGCTTGCGACAATACCATAGGCTGGGGAACATCTCAAAAAGACAACAATAGTTGGTCTGGAGATACTGATATTTCTGGTTGTTCTGGTGCTGCTGGTTTAGCTCAAATAGACAACCTTAATTCTATGTCTTTTGATGGTGCTAGTGATTTTATAGATTGTGGTAATGATAGTAGTTTAAGTATTTCTGGAGACTTAACTATTTCAGCTTGGCTTTATATAGATGCTCATAAAAATTACAATGGTGTAGTTAGTAAAATAAGTAGCACAGATAGAAATTATGAAATTTTATTTAGGTCAACAGGTAATGTATCTTTTTATACACAAGCTACAGGAGGCACATTAGACTTTACTACCAGCACAACAATTATACCTATCAATACTTGGGCTAATATAATTATCACAGTTGATAGTGGCGTTACTAATGGAACAAAATTTTATTTTAATGGAGTACAAGACACAACTACAGGAACGCACACCGTAGTTGGAAATACAGCAAATTTAAATATTGGTAGAAGAACAACTAACTCATTTTATATGAATGGTAAAATAGACGAAGTAGGAATATTTAACGTGGCTTTAACTGAAGCAGAAATATTAAGCATTTACAATGCAACAGAAGTTGTAGATGGAGTAAATAAAACAGCTGATTTAAGTCAATTAACAACACCACCTATTGCGTGGTATAGAATG
>TARA_R110002124_G_scaffold154139_1_pt1 | contig 19324 bp, 18 predicted proteins | sample TARA_R110002124 | Tara Oceans TARA_R110002124 (sample SAMEA4397445) | marine metagenome | biome: Polar Biome; feature: [SRF] surface water layer (ENVO:00010504); material: water (ENVO:00002006), including particulate matter (ENVO:01000060) such as... | depth 5 m | reverse complement strand
TACCCGAGCTTCTCGAAGACTTTCTAGTATCTGCTCTGTTACATAACTCATTTCGATACGCCTTAATGCATCAATTAAGAATAATTATATACAAAAACATATCACCGCAATCCCGCAAACACAAGAATGATCAGCTATTATGTATCATCTTGTACTTTTTGATATGCAATTATAGATAGATCGTAACATGCGCGCTCAATTACTGTGGGCAGATGGGACAATAGGGCAACACCAGATATGCCAAGCTTTAGAGGGTGAATAAGAGGAATTTGAGCCGCCCCAAAGAATGGGGCAATCGGGACTATGTAAAGTTTATAATTGGGTTAAACGCTGTTTTGCAAGCGCCCAAGGTAAGCGACGACCAGCTTTTGCCATTTTATCGTAGGCAGCTTGAGCTTCTTCAACTGACAATACACCATGGGTGACGAGCTGCTCGACAACCCATAGCGTACCTTGAACCAATATCGCTTCTTTTTCCGCTGCTTTTCTAAGTGCCATATCCCCAGTTAGCAATGGACACTGTTCTTGTTTCGCCAGTGCAAGCGCAAAGCAATCGTTCATGCTAGGGCCAGCATACTTTTGCCTCAGTTCAAATGAGTACATCATAGACTCAGCACTTAACTCACCCAGCAACAAGCCTAACCCGAGTAAATAGCCATGTTGATCGGTTAGCTCCTCGTGGAATAACACATCTGGAACTTTGAACTGGTAAGGCAAATTGAAAAAGACTTCTAATAATTGGCCTTCTTCGAGATCAATGAGAATATTGGCATCACTGATCAACAAATACATTTACACCGCCTCAGTCAACATTTGACGCTGCTTATGCAATGCCATTACTGACATCTGTAACAGCTCAGCGGCTTTGGATTCACTAACAACTCCCTCTGCCAATGCACGATAAACCAACTGCTCAAACAATAATGTCTGTTCTTGTGGATAAGGATTCCCTGGCTCCTGCTTACGCCAACCGTTTTTTGAGAACTGTATAAATATTTGGCGTTTTTTCTCTTCAGTGATCACACCAAGGTCGGCACTACGATACAAACAAGCTGCCATGCTTAAGCCATATTCGTGTTTCAGGAAATACAGCTCTTTGGGGTCTACGTTCGAACGTCGCTCTCCTAGATGCTGAAAAAGGCCTACTTCAGGCAGTAAAAACGCAGAAGCAAAGCGGTTGCAGGCCATCTCTTCGTCAATGGATTCATCTAGTAAGCCATGTAAAACAAGGTGGCCAAGTTCATGCGCCAATGTAAACCGCTGACGGCAACCAGGCCAATGAGAAGACACTACAACAATTGGCTGCCCTGATATTTTGGCTTGTAACCCATCAAATTTATCGGCTTGGGGTACGTTACTGACAATCACAAGAATACCTTTAGACTCAAGCAAGTCGATTAAGTCTGGCAATGGATTCATACCCAACTGCCAATCAGTACGGACTTTAGCAGCAACCTGTTCTACTGCGTCTAAAGTGCTTACAACAGGAACCTCGGGGTGGTAGTTAAAACTCGCTATCGGGAAGTTTGGCCATACATTTTTAAGCGATAACCAGCGCTCAGCTTGGTCAACCACATCAGACTCAATCTTCTTTAGCAACTTAGCTGAAGCTGAGGCTTTTTTACGATACTCCACCTCCCCCAAAGTCACCTGTGCTGGGCGAAAGAAGTATTCAGTACGAACCGACAAAGCCGTCGCCAATTTAAGTAAAACTCCCGACGAAGGCATGCTCTGGTCGTGCTCGTATTTCTTAACCATGTTGGCACTAATACCAACTTGCTCACCCAAGGCCTGCATCGACAGGCCAGCGGCTGCACGGGCTCGTTTTATGCGCTCTCCAATCATACAGACCTCTGGTTTATAAAAACTAAAATAATTTTAAAAATATAAACCAAGTTGGCGTTTTTGTCGATTGGTTTTACAGAGCAATCATTCACGTGTTCGCAAACACACTTCCCCATGCCTTTACCCCCTTACGCCAAAACCACTATCCGTTTGGCTTTTGGATCGAAACGCCAAACAGGGAAATTAGCCCATTCACTGTTTGGCGTCTCGATTGAAATCCAACGCTGCTAAGCCTTGCCGGTACTGGCACAAAGCAAGACTTGGCACTTTTTGCACCCTAAACCAACCTCGAATCCAAAGTACAAACCGTTTGGTTTTTTAAATCCAGAATGCAAACGATCGTTTGGCGTCTCGATTTTTTTGCACTAGCCAAATGCCGCCAAACAGCGCTGTATTGGACTATGTATCTCAAACAGTTAGCCGCGCACAGGTCATCATAAAAAACCGATTTGACTGGTTAGTTTGATGGCCATTTCTTTCATCTATTTCACCACCGAGTCTGCACCCGACCACTGAAAATAGACGGCATGAAAAACCAATAAGGTGATAAGTGACGTGTTGTGGGCAAGTGGTAACGATTGGGATAGAGAATGGATACAGCAGCTGGTCGCGTTACTGGTTGGGCATGGCGCGTTTACTCTCTACCCAGCATTAAGCCAGTGCGATAATGCCGCCGAACGCTTAACCCGCTGGCTGACTTTTCAGTTACAACGCGTTAAACAAGCACACCCAGGCTGCCCGATTCACCAATGGCTAAATAGCATTGGCGCACAAGTGATCGTAGAAAAATGGCAAAGCCCCGAGCAATGGCCAAACCTGTATTGGCTACCTTTACCTGAGGTTGATGGCCACGCGCAAGGCGGGCTGGTTGTGTTACCGGCACATTTGTTACCTACATATAGTGATGGCACGAGTCAAACCAACACATTACACGCAAACACACCCGCCAACGCCTGTATCTTTTGGTGCATTTCGCCTTTATCTAAAACAGGAAAGCGCACTACCTTGCACCCCAAACAGCAAAACCGCGCCTTTTGCCTGCCCAGTTCGCCGGAGCAAATAGGAAAATCATGCACAGGGTTATTACTGAGAGGTTTGAAAAAAGACAACCGAAAACGAAACGGCAACGTGATCAGCCACCAGATAAACCTAGCGCTGCTGCACCATCTTTGTGAGCCGGAGAATGATGTGTGGATTAAAGCAAGTTTTGGTGCCCTCAATGATGAGGGTACCAACAAGTGACAAATTGCCACTCCAAAATCATAAGCCTGCAAACGACACCAACCCTTAAAAAAGAGTAACCCCTCACAGGGCGCTGATCTAACGGGTAGCGGGAGGGGTGTTGTTGGTGCGATTTTAATATCAAAAGTATCAAATAGCTCGATATTTTTGGCTAGAGCGTTGTTTGTTAGGCTTTTACTCAGGCTACTGTTTGAACTATCCGGAATTTCCAGATGGTTGCGTTTTGTACAGCTCTACCAGCTTGATTATATGACTCTTAATAATTAACTCTTTTTTATCAGCAAGATGTCTGGTACCGACATAAATGTCGGTACCAGACAACAACCACTCTTCTCTCTCAATACAGCCAGGTATCCGGTCAATTCAAGCATTTCCAAACGCCACTTAAAATCATAAATTTACAGTAACGGCATTTTTGCAAAATAAATTATTGACAACTTCTGAATCCAAGCTTAAGCTTATCCTCAAGTTGCAGAAACGCCATTACAACGCATTAGAGGTAACAATGAAAGTTAATTTGAAAAAAATTGCCTCTGTACAGATGGGACACTCTTTTAGGTCAAAGCTAGAGCCAGACACTAATGGAAATATCTCTGTTATCCAGATGAAGGATTTAACTGAAGATAACCGACTAAATGCCCAAGAGCTAGTGCAGATTGCTATGCAAGATTTGAAGGATCATCACAGAGTTAAGCATAACGACTTAGCATTTCGCTCTAGAGGTCAAACTAATACGGCAGCGTTGATTGATCACGAGTTGAGTGATGCTGTTATTGCTGCACCACTGTTGCGAATTCGGGTTGAAAGTGATTCGGTTATGCCAGCGTATTTATGCTGGTTTATTAATCAACCGACTTCACAAGCAGTATTGCAAAGTAAGGCAACCGGAACGGCGGTAAGAATGATTGGCAAACCTGCACTTGAGGATCTGGAGATAGTGGTCCCTAGTCTCGATGTGCAGAAAAAGATCATTGAGATTTACCAATTATCCATCAACGAGCAGAAGCTAATGAATGCATTAGCAAAGAAAAAGGAGGTGTTAACTGACGCACTATTAATGAATTTAGCAATGAATACCCAGTAGACAAAGCTACTGGGCTTAAACGAACCAAAAGTGCTGCAACACTTTTAGTAAAACTTTAATTCCAAATATAGGAAACAAAATTATGGCAAAGAATGCATCATCAAGCAAGGGCAATACCCGACATGTCGTACCACATCCTGAGGGATGGGCAAACAAAAAAGGCGGTGCAGAACGCGCTTCAAGCGTACACAGCACCAAAAAAGAGGCTGAAGCTGCGGCGCGCGAACAAAGCAAGCGTGAAGGCACTGAGCTGTTTATTCATGGCAAAGATGGCCAGATACAACGCAAAGATAGCCACGGTAACGACCCAAAAGACATTAAAGGATAGGAGCCCTTATGAGTGATGAATACAAAAAGAAAATAGGTATACCTGAATCGCATACCCTCAACATCGTAAGTAGTCAGTGGTCGCAACGAAAAGGCCAAGACACTGATACCTATGAATGTGAAGAGCTAAACGAGCAAGGTGACGTCATTGCACGGTACACCATAAAGGACAGTACATCGATTTACCCTCCATTTGGGCGGTCAATTACCTGGACTCAATCAGCCGTACTCGATTCTTAACCTTTTAACTTACAGCTAGCGGGGCGCTACAGGTAGATAGCCTGCCCCGCCTTATAGACACTGACCAAATTTGAGGGCCATTTATGAGCGATAAAATTCAGCAAAAAGACATCAATAATGCAGCATGGGCTGCATGCGATACTTTCCGTGGCGCGGTAGACCCTGCGCAATACAAAGACTACATCCTAGTAATGCTGTTCGTAAAATACATCTCCGATGTGTGGAATGATCACTACGCAGAATATAAAAAGCAGTACGGTGACGACGATGTCCGTATCAGACGTAAGCTTGAGCGCGAGCGTTTTGTACTGCCAATAGTAGAACTCACAGAAGAAGTAGAAGACAAAGCAACCAAAGAGAAGAAAACCGTTGTTACCGACACCTTTTTGGCCAACTACTATTCATTGTTAGAGCGTAAAAACGAACCCAACATTGGCGAGCTGATCAACATTGTTTTAGAGCATATTGAAACCGCGAACAAAGCCAAGTTAGAAGGTGTGTTCCGTAACATCGACTTCAACAGCGAAGCCAATTTGGGTAAAACCAAAGACCGCAACCGCCGCCTAAAAACCTTGCTGGACGACTTCAACAAGCCCGCACTCGACATGAGCCCGTCGCGCGTGTCTGAAGATGTGATTGGTAATACCTACATCTACCTTATTGAGCGCTTTGGTTCCGATGCAGGTAAAAAAGCCGGTGAATTCTACACACCCCATAAAGTCTCTGAGCTAGTAGCCCGTCTGTCCGCACCAAAATCGGGGGCGCGTATTTGTGACCCTGCCTGTGGCTCAGCCGGGCTATTGATTGAAGCCGCACGCCAAGTGGGCGACCGCAATTACTCACTCTATGGCATGGAAGTCAACGGCAGTACCTGGGCGCTTGCGCGTATGAATATGTTCTTGCACGGCTCAGACTCTGCTCGTATCGAATGGTGTAACACTCTTACCTCTCCAGCGTTGGTCGAAAATGACAGACTGATGAAGTTTGATAACGTGGTTGCCAACCCACCGTTTTCACTCGACAAATGGGGTTCAGAAGACGTTGAATCTGACAGATACAACCGCTACTGGCGCGGGCTACCGCCTAAATCAAAAGCCGACTTTGCCTTTATCAGCCACATGGTTGAAGCCGCCGTTGAAAAAGAAGGCCGTATTGCCGTAGTGGTCCCTCATGGAGTGCTGTTTAGAGGCGCAGCCGAAGGCCGTATTCGTCAACAACTGATTGAAGAAAACCTACTGGATGCCGTGATTGGTTTACCAGGTAACTTGTTCCCAAGTACCGGCATTCCCGTGGCAATCCTGATATTTGACCGCTCCCGTGAAAAAGGCGGCGCCAACGAACACCGCAAAGACGTGCTGTTTGTCGATGCCAGCGGTAAAGACCATTACCAAGCAGGGAAAAACCAAAACATTCTGCTGGATGAACACCTAGACAAAATTGTTGCGGCGGTAACAGCCCGTGAAGAGGTAGAAAAATACGCCCATTTAGCCACCTTTGACGAGATCAAAGAGAACGACTTTAACCTGAATATCCCGCGCTACGTCGATACCTTCGAAGAAGAAGTTGAGATTGATATTGTGGCGGTACAGGCTGAGATCACCAGCCTTGAAAGCGAACTTGCCGAGGTTCGCAGCAAAATGGCGGCGCTGTTAAAAGATATCGTACCTAACGAGGCGCAAAGCAACACAACGGAGGTGGCTGAATGAGTATGACGAACAACAACCATTTTGTTGACGCCAACAAAATGGTGTCTAAGTGGGAGTACGGCACTACAAACCAATTGCGTGACGTCACGAAAATGGTGGGAGGTGTGCGATGAGTGACAAGCAGCTTACCCAACCAGAACATACCAGCTTTGAAAGCTTAAAGCATGAATCTGAAGGTAACGAGTTCTGGTATGCCAGAGAGTTACAGACTGTTCTTGACTACAGTACTTGGGACAAGTTTGAGCGTGTGATCAAAAAAGCGATCACCGCTTGTGAGGGCTCCGGCCAGTCGAGTGAAGACCATTTTTCCCAGGTGGGAAAAATGGTCGATATTGGCTCGGGGGCTAAGCGAACTACCCGTGATTATCAGCTTTCCCGTTACGCCTGTTACCTCATTGTGCAAAACGGTGATGCTAGCAAGCCGGTGATCGCCAATGGCCAGACCTATTTTGCCATTCAGACTCGTCGCCAAGAGCTACAAGATGACACTGGTTTTCAGCAACTAAATGAAGACCAAAAACGTTTAATGCTGCGCAATGAATTGGCCGACCACAACAAGCAACTGGCCGCTGCTGCTAAAGATGCAGGTGTTGAGTCTGGTTTGGACTACGCTATTTTCCAAAACCATGGTTACAAAGGCTTGTATGGTGGGTTAGACAACAAAGCCATTCACCAGCACAAAGGCTTAAAAAAGAGCCAGAAAATACTCGACCATATGGGCAGTACCGAGCTTGCCGCTAACCTGTTCCGCGCCACGCAAACGGAAGAAAAGCTAAAGCGTGATCAGGTTTCGAATAAAAAACAAGCCAACCAAACCCATTTTGAAGTGGGTGCCAAAGTGCGCGCCACTATTGAAGAGCTAGGCGGCACTATGCCAGAGAATTTGCCAACGCCGGAAAAAGGCATTCCCCAATTGGCGCGTGCACAGAGGAAGTTGGATGGTGGTGATGAATAAGACTCCAGTTTTAGAATCTCCTCTCGGTTCTTTAGTGACAATCAAACAGGGATATACATTTAGCCGCTCCTACCAAGGTAATGCTGAAGGTAAATGGATGTATGTGAAAGTTGCAGACTTAAACTCTTTGGGTAACAAAAAGTATGTCTATAGAACTAAAAACTATGTAGATGATGATGTTTTAGAAAAAATTAAGGCCACTCCATTTCCCGCAAACAGTATTGTTTTTCCTAGGGTAGGAGCAGCCTTAAAATTAAATAACAAACTCCTCCTTACCGAAGATTGTGTAACAGACGATAACGTCATAGTGATAACTGTTACCGATGAGGAGAAGTGCTACTTTGAGTACCTCTATTACTGGTTTGAGTTTCAAGACCTTGGTCAATTTTGTAACAGCGGAGCTGTTCCTGTAATTAGTGGTAAAAATCTTAAAAAAGAGCTTGTGCCGCTACCACCATTAGATGAACAGAAGAAAATTTCTAGGGTTTTGTCTGAATGGGACAACGCCATCGAAAAAACAGAGGCGTTAATTGCGGCTAAGGAAAAGCAGTTTGAGTGGTTAACTTCTAACTTGATCAACCGTGCTGGTCATAAACGCACGGTAGCTTCTGGTTTGATGACAGAAGTTTCTAAACGCAACAAAAGCAGCACGATTGAACGCGTTTTAAGTGTGACAAACCACAGTGGTTTTGTGTTGCCAGAGGAGCAATTTGAGCGACGCGTGGCCAGCGCGAACGTGTCGAATTACAAAGTTGTTGAACAAGGCCAATACGCTTACAACCCGTCTCGAATCAATGTAGGTTCTATTGCTCGTCTTGATAACTGGGAAAACGGTATTTTAAGCCCAATGTACGTCGTGTTTAAACTAGATACGAAAAAGGTATGTAGCGACTACTTTTTGCACTGGCTCAATTCAAGTGAAGCACGCCAACGTATTAAGAACAGTGCTCAGGGTAGCGTACGTGAGACAGTAAGTTTTAAAGATCTTGGCGCAATTGATATCCCATTGCCAGCAATGGACGTGCAAAAAGACGTAACCTACAAGCTCAACCTTGCTCAAAAGGAAATCAGCTTACTCAAAAAGACCTTAGAGCAATACCGCAGCCAAAAACGCGGCCTGATGCAAAAGCTGCTTACCGGTGAGTGGCAAGTTGGTAGTTCTCAGTACCTCTCTGAGGAGACTTGTCAGGAGCTTTCTAAGGAGAGCGTCGCATGAGCACATCGCCAGTCAATTACGCAGCAAACTCGGAGCCTTCGGGCTTTGAGTTTAACGAAAAGTACTTGTCGCAAATTCCTGCCCTGCAACAGTTGATCAATTTGGGTTACCAATACCTCACCCCTGAGCAGGCTTTGGCCGAACGGGGTGGGCGCAGTGCCAATGTGATTTTGGAAGGGGTGTTACGTCAGCAGCTAAAAAAGATTAACCGCATTAACTATAAAGGTGGCGAGTATCTGTTTAGCGAAGAGAACATTCAAACCGCGATCCAAAAACTCAAAAACACTAAGTTTGATGGTCTGCAAAAAACCAATGAGTCGATTTACGATTTAATCACCTTAGGCTCAGCCATGGAGCAAACCATTGAGGGGGACTCAAAAAGCTTTACCCTCAATTACATTGATTGGAAAACACCCTCAAACAACAGCTTTCATGTAGTCGCTGAGTTCTCGGTTGAGCGCGCACGTAGCACCGATACCGTGCGCCCCGATATCGTCCTGTTTGTAAATGGTATTCCCTTTAGCGTGATTGAATGTAAATCACCCAAAGTGGATGTAGAGCAAGCCGTATCACAAAATATTCGTAACCAGGGTGATGACTATATTCCGCGCCTGTTTACTTATGTGCAGCAAGTGTTGGCCGTGAATAAAAATGCCGCCCAATACGCCACAACTGGCACACCTAAGAAGTTCTGGGGCGTGTGGAAGGAGCAGGAAGATAAAGGCTCTTTATTCGAGAAGGATGTCGATAAAGGCATAAATGCCACTTTAGACGAAGACACTAAAGCACAGCTATTCAGTGGCGAGTTTACTGCCGCACGGCCATTTTTTGATGCACTAGAGGCTGAAGGTAAACGCTTGGTGACGGAACAAGACAATGCCATTCACAGCCTGTGCCGCCCAGAGCGTTTATTAGATTTGGTGTATCGCTTTACCCTGTTTGATGGTGGCATTAAGAAAGTGGCGCGCTATCAACAATATTTTGTGATTAAAGCGACGATCGCCCGAATTAAGCGTTTGACCAACAAAGGCAATGGTGCAAAAGAAAACCGACAAGGTGGTGTTATTTGGCATACCCAAGGTTCGGGTAAGTCGCTCACCATGGTGATGCTCACCCGCGCTATGGCGCTTGAGCCGCAGCTTATCAATCCAAGAATCATTTTGGTTACCGACCGGGATGATCTTGATAAACAACTGGGTAATACCTTTGCCGCCTGTGGTTTAAGCCGCGAACGTGCCACGTCTGGCCGTAATTTGGTGAAGCACCTTAAAAATAAAGTGGGTTTGATCACCACACTGATCCACAAATTTGACAAAGGCTGGGTGGCCGAGAAGTTTGTGGATGAGTCGCACGATATTTTTGTATTAGTCGATGAAAGTCACCGCACCAACTTTGGCTCATTGGCGGCCCGAATGCGCCAAATGCTACCTAATGCCTGTTTTCTTGGCTTTACCGGTACGCCACTGCTGAAAAAAGAAAAGAATAACTTTGCCAAGTTTGGTGGCCTGATTGAGCCGCATTACACCATTAAACAAGCGGTTGCCGACGAAGCGGTATTGCCACTGCTGTACGAAGGCCGACATATTGAGATGGAGCAGAATCAGTCGGCTATCGACCTTTGGTTTGAGCGCCACACCGCCGATTTAAGCAAAGAGCAAAAGGCCGACCTTAAAAAGAAATACGCCCGCGCTGAAATGCTAAACAAAGCCGATCAGGTGATATATATGCGCGCCTTTGATATCAGCGAGCATTTTCGTGCGAACTGGCAAGGCACCGGCTTTAAGGCTCAGCTGGTTGCCCCAGGTAAACAGGCCGCATTAAAGTACCAAGAGTTTCTACAGGATATTGGCATCGTCTCCACTGAAGTGGTGATTTCTGGCCCTGATACCCGCGAAGGCCACGACGAAGTGGACGAAGGGCCAACCGATGAGGTGGGTAAGTTCTGGAATAAAATGATGAAGCGCTTTGGCTCTGAAGAAGAGTACACCAAGCAAATCATCAATCAGTTTAAATACGGTGATGACCCTGAAATACTCATTGTGGTGGATAAGCTATTAACCGGTTTTGATGCGCCGCGCAACACCGTGCTGTATCTATGCCGAACCCTGCGAGAGCACACGCTATTACAGGCTATTGCTCGGGTTAACCGCCTGTACGAAGGTAAAGAGTTTGGCTATATCATCGACTATGCCAGCGTATTAGGCGAGTTGGATAAAGCCCTAACCATGTATGAAGCCTTTGAAGGGTTTGACGAAGATGACTTAGCAGGCACGCTCACCTCCATCAACGAGGAAGTATTTAAGCTGCCACAGCGTTACTCTGACTTATGGGATTTGTTTAAAGCCGTTAAAAACTCAAAAGATGAAGAAGCCTATGAGGTGTTGTTGGCCGATGACGAGTTGCGTGAAGAGTTTTACGAGTGTTTATCGGCATACAGTAAAACGTTAGCCATCGCGTTATCGTCTGAGCAGTTCATCATGAACTCTGACGAGAAAAAGCTACAAACCTATAAGAACGATTTAAAACGTTTTCAGAACTTAAAGGCGGCGGTTAAGTTGCGTTACGCCGAGGCCATTGATTATCGCGACTACGAGCCGAAAATTAAAAAGCTACTGGATACCCATATTCAGGCAAATGAGGTGACTCAGCTTAACGAGCCAGTAAATATTTTTGATGAAAAAATGTTTACTGCTGTGAAAGAAGAGCAAGGCGTTTATCAAACAAAAACCACGGCATCAAAAGCGGACACCATCGCCCACGCCACGAAGCGCAGCATTTCGGAGAACATGGACGAAGACCCTGCGTTTTATGAGAAGTTTTCGAAGCTGATCCAAGCCGCTATTGATGACTTTAAGGCCAAGCGCATCTCAGACTTAGAATATCTCAACCGAGTGATTGATATTCGTAACAAAGTGGCCTCGAAGCAGCATGATGATATGCCTGATTGCATTCGTGAAAACGACGAAGCGTGTGCCTACTTTGGCTTGATTAAGCCGCAGTTTCAGCAAGTGGCAACCCTCAACGAGTTAGATGATGCTCAGCTTGATGCGATTGCAGCACAAACATCGTTAGCAATACAAAAGATTATTGATGCTCATTGGAAAGTTGATTTTTGGGACGATACTGACGTTCAAAAAACGGCGATGAATGATATTGACGATTTTCTTTATGACGAAGTCAAAGAGCAGTACGGCGTGACCCTGAGTCTAGAGCAAATGGACGAAATCATTGAGAAAACCATGCAGGTTGCGAAGCACCGGAGGCATTCTTGATGTCGTCAACCATCAAGCAGGCCGAGATACCAACAGCAAGCGCTGAAAAGCTAGCGGTTGTATACGGAGGGGGAGAAATCCCCTTCCAGCTGGCTTTTTCTAAACGCAAGTCGCTGGAAATATCAGTTCACCCTGATAAATCAGTTTTTGTGAAAGCCCCTGAAGGCACCGACCGTGAGGCCATTGAAGCTAAGGTGAAGAAGCGTGCTCGGTGGATCAAGCGTCAAATTCGCTACTTTGACCAGTTTGACCCAAGAACCCCTTCTCGCAAATACGTAAGTGGTGAAAGCCATTTGTATCTCGGTAAGAAGTATCGGCTAAAAATTGCAGTAGGCACTGACAACGGTGTAGCGCTGAAAGCGGGCTTTTTTTGGGTAACGTCAGCCAATGGTAAACCAGAGCATGTGGAGTCGCTACTTAATGATTGGTATCGAGAAAAGGCCGATTTCCATTTAAATAAGGTGTTTTCGGATTGTTGGGAGAAGTTCAAACATTCAGATGACAGCAAGCCAACCATTAAAATAATGCAACTCAAAAAGCGCTGGGGCAGTCTATCGAAAAACGGAACGCTGACCTTAAACCGCGACTTAATTAAGGCACCGAAAGAGTGTATTGAGTACGTGATCATTCATGAACTGTGTCACCTAGAGCACCACAACCACGGCCCAGAGTTTTATCGTTTGCTCGAACGCTCTCTACCAGATTGGGTGAATCGAAAACATAAACTGGAAATGGCACTGATATAGTCGATACGCTGTATCGAATAGCTAAGTACACAGCCAGTACTCTAGCGGTCTTGTTTGCAATGGACTTCAAACTTAACCCAGTCCATATGTTGACTGGCGGTTCACTGCAAGGCGACAAGCCTACACAGAATTCATCGCCTCTTTAGTCATCCAAGATACTGCCTTTAACACAGTACATGCGTGGGCGGGTGTTGTCGGGCAGGCTGACTTTGCGCTGTGGGCGGTTGCCATCGGGGACTAGGTAGCCTGCGGCCATCAGTGCTTTGGCAGCGCGATCTGGGCTTAGGCCTTCGGTGGCTTCACGCCAGCCAGTTGGGTAAAACAGGTAGAGAGTTTGTGGGCCAGTAGTATCAAGCCAACCTGCACGCTGGCGTACTTGACTGCTGTAACCGGTTTGCTTAGGCGTAAAGCGGCTTTCGCCATGCTGCTCAATAAAGCTACGCACCTGGCGAATCGCTTGTTGGTCTTCATTGGCGGCCACACCACCGCGGGCAAGTATCCATTGGTTAAGCTGGCTTAAACAGGCGGCTTCGACATTTTGGGTTGGCCAATCGAGTACTTCGGCTTGAATGGCTAACAGGCCTGCGCTGGCCAGTAAGGCAAATTTTTCGGCAACTCGGCGCACTTGGCCGTCAGCCTCGGGTGGTAAACTGGCTAAAAAGCGTTGGCGTACGTTTTGGAAAACGGGTCGCACCTGCGCGCTGTGCTGCGTTAAATAACGTAACCAGTCCAAGGCCAAGCAGCCGTAGTGTTGGCGACTTTGCTGTTTTAGGTGATCGGCTAAATCGGCGGCATTCATGTCATGGCAATGGTTAAACACGCCCATTTGCGCTCCGGCATCGGCACTGAGATCAATCACGCGCACTTGCTGCCCCGCTTTCACGCGCTTGCCGATACTGGCAAGATGGCTTTCGAGCGTCACTTCACCAGTAGATAAAAACACTAAACGCCAACGGGCGGGTAAGCGCATTTCACCGTATTTGCCTGCACGGGTTTTACCTTGGCCATTGGCAAGCATATAAGCGACATCTCCCGTCTCTTTTGGATCAACTTCGCCCATTTCATCGAGCGCCAGCAAGGCATCGTTATGCGCTAATGCTGTGCCTTCTAAACCGTTGGCCGTGGCACGCCAACTGTGGCGCAGCTGATTAGGCTCGCCCCACACCGATAACGCCGGATACAGCGCTGCGGTTTTACCAGTACTGCTGGCACCGTAGAGGTGTAAACCAAAACCATCCACCCCGCACAAATGCAACAAAGGCGCAGCCAGTGCAGCGCAGACACCAACAATTAATAGCGGGTTATCCAGACAATAGCGGCCAACGTGCTGCCGCCAACTGTCGCTACTTCCGTGTTGAATAAAGCCTTCTATCGGGTGCATGGTTTGCAGCACCATGCGCGGGTTGTTGCTGTGTTCGCTTGGGTAAAAGGTGAGGCGCGGATGCACATAAGCGTGGTGATGCCAGCCAATACAGTTCACGCTAATGGCCTTTTGCGTGGCCAGCTCGCCCATTTGTTGAATAAACAGGGAGAGCAACTGCCGCGCTTTGACACTGTTACTTAGCCGCATGCCTCGGCTGAGTAGGATTCGACGGTACTCGCTGCCGTCTCCTGCTAAGAGTTCTGCGGGCATGGCCCAATAGCGATGGCGATTGTCATCGTCTAACCAGTGCAATAAATAGCCGTAGTTGTCCCCTTGCGGATCGCGAGTACGAGCAGCTACTTGCAACCAAGAGCAGATTTTAACTGGGCTATCTTGCCCTGCCGGTTGCATCACCAGCCAGTTTTGCGCGTTATAGGCAAAACCAGCCGGTAATGTTGGCACTTTGCTATCCATATCACTGGAAGGTAGTTGGTTTGATGCTGATGGTTTATCCACGGCCATAAGCAGCACCGATACGGCGGGTTTCAATCCACTGGTCGATATCGCTTTCTAACCAGCCCACGGCACGCGCACCAATACGAATGGAACGTGGAAATTCACCGTTGGCCATCAGGGCATAAATGGTGCTGCGGCCAAAGCCTGTTTTTGCCTTTACCTCGGGCAAGCGCAAAATCCGCTGCTGACGTGCTGGGTGTACTGAGTTTGTGGGTAATTGTGTAGTTGGGTTCATCGTTTGCTTCCTCACTGATCTGTTAAGTTCAGTTAGGAGTTTGCCAGTACTAATCGGACACAGTAGGCAGATAAATGCCCAGATCGTGCAGCTTTCTGAGGGTACAAGTAGCTAGCTGCCCCAGAATTTACATAATGCCCCAAGTCATAAATACCCTGTGGGCAGGGTTAATGTGCGGCTAAGTGGCGTGAATTAACGCTTTGCCCAGACTGCCCCAAAAGCCCAAAGAACAGCGTACTGCTTTGAAGTTTCCTACTCAAAACTCGGTTTTGGTGAGTCGTATGGATGGTGTGTTTATATGTCGAGTGTATCGACACACAAGAAAGACATGTCGAAAAAACAGTAAAAATCGACATGACCAGCTCAGATCTTGGCTCACATTACTTCGAGAGATGGCAATTTATTGCTTTACAACTTGAAGATAAAAGTGAAACTATAATTTCACTAAATTAATATTTAAGAAAATATAGTTTCACTATGGATACTGTCGAGCCAAAATCAAAACGCACTGCGGTCATATTCCCTAGACAAAGGAAGATGTTAAACATCTTGGGCGAAAACTTAACATTGGCGATGAAGAGACGCGGCATTACTCAAGAAATGATGCATAGTAGGACAGGGATTTCTAAGCCAACACTACGTAAAATATCAAAAGGTGATCCTTCCGTTTCACTTGGTCACTACGTTAAGGTTTTGGCAGTCCTAGGCTTGTTAGACGACCTAACCAAGGTTGCCCGTGATGACGAGCTGGGAAGAAAGCTGCAAGACATCCAATTGCTGAATAAAAAATAAGTGCAGCAGTAGCCCATATCCACATGACTAAAACTTGGCCAGCAAGGTCAGCTTCAGAGAAGAAAGATAGCTATTAAAGGGCTGTTTTATACTCAATAAGAACCAAATTACACTTTTATGCGCATAAAAATGTAAAATTCCACACTTTTATGCGCATAAAAGTGTCGACTGAGTTATACTACAGGCAGTTAACAGTCTTAATTGGCGGGAAATGACAATGCAGCGCAACTTACTAAACGCCCTAATAGCATGGAAAAATCAACCGGTGCGCAAGCCATTATTGATCGATGGTGCAAGACAAACAGGTAAAACCTATCTGCTACAAGAGTTATTTGGGAACACCTTTGCCAACATCCTTCGTATCGACTTCCTTGAAAACCCTGCCTACAAAGAAGCGTTCGATGGCTCTCTGTCACCTGACGAGCTAGTAATGAACATTGAGTTGTTAACCAACCAAGCGTTCAACCCAGAAACCGATCTGCTGATATTAGATGAAATTGGCGAATGTGAACGTGCCGTTACCTCACTAAAGTACTTTGCTGAAAAAGCACCGTCCTATTTTGTCGCTGCCAGCGGCTCGAATATTGGTTTGCTCAACACCTTCCCTGTGGGCAAGGTAGAACAATACAATTTACGACCACTGACCTTCCAAGAATTTATTCACGCATCCAACGAGCAAGCGCTGATCAAAGCGTTTGATAGTCAAGCAAGCACACCGGCAGTACACACCAAATTGATGGACAAACTCACTGACTACTTTTTTACTGGTGGTATGCCGGAAGCCGTTTCTGCTTGGTATCAGTATAAGGATTCAAGCATTCTAGAGCGTGTTGAAAAAGTCACAAAAATTCATGCCGATTTAGTGGAAGGTTATCGCCGCGATTTTGGTAAGTACGCGGGCAAGGTCGACGCCACACTGATTGAATCGGTATTTAATAGCATTCCAGCCCAGCTATCACTTGTCAGCGATGAGTCGGTTAAACGCTTTAAATTTAAGCATGTGCATGAGCGTAAATCTCGTTATAGCGATTTTGAAACCGCGATCCATTGGCTTAACTGCTGCCGCTTAGCTTTGCCAAACTTCCCTATTGAAGGATTGCCGAAATCTCCGTTAGCGGCCTATAAAAAAGAAAATATGGTGAAACTGTTTCTGTTTGATGTGGGCCTGCTTAATCATATGCTCGGCAGCAGTTATAAAGAAATTAAGCAACAAAACTATGAATACAAAGGTTATGTGGCTGAAAACTTTGTGCAACAAGAGCTCACTGCTATTGGCGTTGACCCAAGCTATTCATGGAATGACGCCCGCGCCGAAATCGAATTTATTTTGGCGACCGATGAAGGCGATATCGTCCCTGTGGAGGTAAAAAGTGGTAAACGTACAAGAGCAAAATCGTTGGCATCCTACGTTGAAAAATGTACTCCAAGTAAAACCTTTAAGTTAACGGGTACACAAGGCTCATCCGCATTAGAGCAAACCAATATCGTGATGCCTTTGTATTTCACGCAGTATTTACCACAGAGATGGTAAAAGCGCGTTGCTTAGACCCCGAGGTCTACACAAAGTGACTTCATAGGTAACAATTTGTAGACCTTTGGTGGGCTTACAACCTTTCAACCAACCCTCAATCGGTTTTTTGCTAACGTCATTTGGCCAGCCTATCGCCTCATCGTTTAAAGCAAATCACTCAAGCGATTTAACAGTGCTTTACGGCTATTATTCGCCACAACAAAGCGCTTAAAGCGTTGTTCAAACGCCGCTTCATCAGCTTTGAACTGATAGGCCTCAAACAGCTGATGCAGATAGCGTGATGCCGCATCGTAACCACTGGCGCAAGTTCGATCCGCTTGCTCTTGTGATTGCTGCCAGTAGTGCTCACGTTGATTGTAGATATCCGTCAACGCTTTTTCTTTTTCCGCTTTTTCGATAGCTAATTTTTTTGCGAGTGCTGCGGCTTGCTCTTGCTGTAATTGGCTTTGTGCTTGCTCAATAAAAGGAGAAATTACCTCGGGGGTTAACCAATACTGATAGATCTCGTCTGTGTTAGCGGGTTCTTTTCGCGTCAGCGCTAAGGCTTGGTGACGGGTTAGCTGGCCTTGCTCAAACAACGTGCGTAATAGCGTGTCTTTCTCTGCTTGCGAGAGATTATGGATCCACGCATCAAGCGTAAGCTGAGTTTGTTTGGCTTGGTGACTGGGTTGTTCGCTCAGCACCATGGCGAGCGCCTTAACCAATGCTAAGGGAATATCATACAGCGCAGCAAACGCCTGCTCCTCTTCACTGAGGTGCTCAAAATCGAATTGAATTAACGGCACTCGCTCAACGCCATCATTAAAATCAAACGCTTTGAGCCACATAAAGTACACAAGGCGCCAATCCCCTTGCATTAACCCGCCGCGTAAAGCGGCTAAATGCTGGAAAAAGTCGTCAGCATGCTCATCGTCAAAATACTCATCATACTCCTCAAGGGAAAAAATCAGCAACTGCCACTCATCGTTTTCGTGAACATGAAGTCCATCACTTGAAAAGCCAAGTAACGCATCTGGAAGCGTTCCTGCTGGTAGCTTGATGTATACATCGATTGAGCCCCAATCGGCATAGTAAAAACCGATATCAAAGTATTTTAACATCAGCTCAAAAGGCTCGGCCTTTAGATCACTGTAGGTGTAATACACCTGAAAGGCCGTAGCGCTGATCTCGGCACGGCTTGAAATGGCTCTGAGTGCTTGACGTGCTTTAGCATCTAAATACCCATCCAGACGCTCAAATTTATAGTATTGATATTCGCTCACGATGACCTTGCTATCTATTTATGGTGAATTGAAAAGTTTGTTTTAACAAAGGCTGTACCTGAATCACTCTGGCGACTTGCTCAGCGTTTATATAACGTCTTGGGTCAATCGTTACAAATCCCCAAAACTGCAAAAATCGCTCAATAAATCGTGATTCGATGAGCATACTTAAGTTTCTTTCTGGCGAGAAGTAATCATCCGTAGGGAATACCAGCAATAGATCAGGGAAAGCTGTCATCACCTCTTTTACAAGCTGCTCCACACTGTTGTGGCTTTGAATACGCCACAGCATAAACAGCCAAAAAGTGCGCAAGTCGACATCGTATTCGAAACTGTCCAAATAACCCCAGTTATATTGGCTAGTGGCGGCCTCTAACATAGGTTTGAAAAAGGCCTGTATGCCTAGAACTTGATACTGTTTTTGCGCTGATTTTTTTATATGGTAACGACCACTGCGCCGATAAATAATACCGCTAATTTCGGCAAGCACTCGGGTGTAGTGCAAAGCATTAAACTTGTCTTCGTTGCTGCCCGCAAACTCGCTGATACTAATGTTACGTTCGAATTGAGCAACGGCAAATTCGGGCAATAACTCACTGGCCTGTTTGACTAATTTAGTCGGTAAGTTGCCTTTAGTTGTGGCTTTGAAGGAGCCTTCTTGCGCCATGGCATCATCAAGAATGAGCGCTAGATAACGCATTATTGGGCTGGCAGAAAGAGAGTCGGGAGTGCTGATTGTCACCCACTGTAATTGATCAAAAGGCGCATAAAGCCAATTGGCTATTTGCGTTGGCGTCACGCCACAAAAATCGGGATGAGGCTGATTATTGCGATCTTGCACTTTGTGTTGCAATGCGGCATTGAGTTCATCAAGGCTCAAATTTGGGTTCATTGCCAGCATGGTTTCAACATCATCGAAAACTTGGGCATGTTGCTTGGAAACGCTGCTCATACAACAACGTTTAAATTTTTTACCACTGCCACAATGGCAA
>TARA_R110002124_G_scaffold106467_14_pt1 | contig 19330 bp, 19 predicted proteins | sample TARA_R110002124 | Tara Oceans TARA_R110002124 (sample SAMEA4397445) | marine metagenome | biome: Polar Biome; feature: [SRF] surface water layer (ENVO:00010504); material: water (ENVO:00002006), including particulate matter (ENVO:01000060) such as... | depth 5 m | reverse complement strand
CGCGCGAGACCGGGCTGGCCAGCCTGGCGGTGGGCCACGCGCATACCTGCACCTCGCTGGGGTATTTCACCGAACAGATCGCGCGGGCCGGCATGATCGGCTTCGGGCTGACCAACGCCACCCCGATCGTCGCCCCGCCGGGAGGCAAGGCGCGCATCATCGGCACCAATCCGATCGCCTTTTCGGCGCCCGATGGCGCGGGCGGCGTGGCGATGCAGTTCGACCAGTCCACGACCACCGTGGCGCTGGGCAAGATCACCATGGCCAAGGCGGCGGGCGAAACGATCCCGCCGGGCTGGGCGCTGGACAAGGACGGGAACCCGACCACCGAGCCCGAGGCCGCGCTGGCCGGATCGCTGGTGTCGATGGGCGGCTACAAGGGCTGGGGCCTTGGCCTGATGGCCGAATTGCTGGCGGCGGGTATGACCGGGGGATTGGCCTCGCAGGATGTGGCCCCGCTGAAAGCGCCGAACGGCCCGCCGCATGATCTGGGCCAGTATTACCTGCTGATCGACCCGTCCGTGTCCGACAGTTTCTTCGACCGGCTGAACCAGGTCGCGGTGGCCGTCGCCGACGACGAGGGCACGCGGATGCCGGGCCGGGGCAAGGCACCGATGGACCCCGTCGATCTGGCCCCGGCGGTCTGGTATCAGGCGCTGGCACTGGCGGGCATGGGGTGAATCATTCGGCCGGGCGCCAACCCAGCCCCCGGCTGATCCGCGTGGCGGCGGCGGACAGCGCCGCGCCGACCTGTGCGGGCACGCTTGGGGTTGACCGGGTCGCGCTGATGGCGGCGATCACCTCGCCCGCCGGATCCAGAACCGGGGCCGCGACGCTGGACAATCCGCTTTCGAAACTGCCCAGGCTTTCGGCGATGCCTCGCGCAGCATCGTCCGCCGCGCGCGCCAGAAGCCGGGCCTGCGCCTTGGGGTCCAGGTCGGCGTAGAGCTTGCGCAAGACCGCCGCGTCCTTGCCCGCCAGCAGAACCCGGCCCAGCGCCGTCGTGACGGCGGGCAGGCGGCTGCCGACATGCACCAGCGATGCCATTCCACCCGACGCCGGCAGGCGGATCAGATACAGCACATGCCGCCCGTCCAGCACCCCCAGATGGGTGGACCAGTCGAACTCGTCCCGGACCCGGGCCAGCACGGGCTGCGCGACCTCCAGCAATTCGCGGCTGGCGTGATAGCCATAGCTCAGCCGCACCACCGCCGGGCCCAGCCGGTAGGCCTTGCCGTCGCTGGTGGCCAGCAGATACCCTTCGGACACCAGCGTATGGACAGCGCGAAACGCGGCCGACCGCGTGATGCCCAGCGACCGCGCGATGGCGCTCAGCGTCAGTTCAGGCGTCAGCGGCGTGAAAACCCGCAAGACGGCCAGACCACGGATCAGCCCGGGCACCAGATAGGGGTCATGCCTGTCGCTCATGTTTTACAGGTAAAACGCGCGCTTCCAATATCAATACCCTGATCTAGGTTTGGCACAGGATATTTGAACAATGGGTGCACATATGAACATTCAGATCGCGAACTCGCCCCTGCAAGCCGAGTTGAACGCCAGCACAGGCAGGTTCACCGACAAGACCTTCGACTGGAAGGCGTTCCCCTCGAACGTGCCGTTCCCCGAACTGGCGCGCGCGCAGATGCGTTACATCGGCGCCGGGGGCTCGCCCAAGGTGGGCGACACCTCGACCCTGCCCGCCCAGAATTTCACCCTGAGCCTGATCTACAAGGAACCGGGCCGCTATGCCGCCTGCCATAGTCACGAGATCGAGGAAAGTTTCCTGATCATCAGCGGCGCCCTGATCGTCGGCTGGGAAAAGGACGGCGAGGTGGTCGAGGTCAATCTGGGCCCCAGGGACATGATCCTGAACGCGCGCGAAGTGGCGCATGGGTTTCGGGTGGACGGCGTAGAGCCGGTGCTGATGTCGATTTCCGTCGACGTGGGCAAACCACTGCCGCCGGTCTACCGCTATCACCCGAAGGATTGCCCCAGCGAACTGGCCCGCACTTTTGGCGCCGAACCGGGCAAGACGATCCCGTTTGATCGGCAGGGCACGCACCCGATGCAACAGCAGATGTCGGACTACGTCGTGCGCCACAGCGAATTGCCGACGATCTGGGAGGACGCCGGATTCGCGCGGAAAGTCTATGTCGGCAGCGCGCCGGGGGCGATTGCCAGCACCACCTGCCGCAAGGAGATGTGGGGCGTGCCGTCACGCACCGCGCTGGCCGCGTTTACCCGCCCGGTCGAGGACGCGGTGATGTGCCTTGAGGGCAGCATCGAGGTGGTCTGGGTCGATGACGCGGGCAATGAGGCGGTGGTCGAACTGGGCCCTCGCGACATGGTGCGCACGCCGGCCGGGCAAGCCCATTTCATCCGCAACCCCGGTGCAGGGGCCGCGACCCTCTGGACAGTCATCGGTCAGTCCGATGATGATGACTTCACCTTTCAGGCCGGATGAACAGGAGGGCATGACATGAGTTCGGACACCATCCCCGAAAGCCAAAGCGACGCGTTTCGCGACGTGATGCAGGCCGCCCGCGCCCAGCCGGGGCGCGCCGCGTTGGCGCACCAAAGCCCGGGACGCACGGTCTCTGACGCGGAGCGCGCCTTGGCCACCGCCCTGATGGAGGTCTATGCCGCGGGCGTGACCGGCCCCGGCCCGGTCGCCGCGGCACTGGCCGGGAAAGGCGTGATCGCGCCGATCTCTGGGCGTGTGGATTGGGATGTTGACCTGATCGAGACCGAATTGCGCGCGCTCAATGACAGCTTTGACGCCGCCTATCAGGACGACGGAATCGGCGCGTGACGCCGCACCATCCGGCGCACGCCCTGGCAAAGGAGAGACAGCAATGGTGACTGACGTTGAAACCCGCGCCCGGATCGAGGACCGCGTGAACCAGGGCCTGCGCGGCCAATGGTATCCGGTCGCGAAATCGGTGCAGATCAAATCCACGCGCCCCTATGGCACCACGCTGCTGGACGAGCGCATCGTGCTGTGGCGCGACACGGACGGGCGAGTAAAATGCATCGAGGATTACTGCCCCCATCGCGGCGCGCCGCTAAGCTACGGCGAAATCCACGAGGGCAATATCGGCTGCCGCTACCACGGCGTGGTGGTCGACGGCACCGGCACCGTGCAGCGCGTGCCCGCCATGCCCGATTGCGCGATGGAGGGGCGCAAGGCGCTTCGGGATTTCCCGGTGATCGAGCACAGCGACGCGGTATTCGTCTATGTCCCGTCCGTCGAGCGCCCCGAGCCCCCGGACTTGCCGCTACCCGACGAGTTGAAAGACCCCGCCTGGACCGGGTTCCTGTGCAGCTCGGTCTGGGATGTGAACTACCGCTACGCGCTGGATAACCTGGCGGACCCGATGCACGGCTGCTACCTGCACGCCGAAAGTTTCACGCTGGCCTTCGGATCGAAACAGGACCTGCTGGACCTGGACCGCAAGGAGGGCGGTTTTCGCATCAGCCGCCGGGGCCAGAGCGGCGAGAATTTCGACTGGTCGGAATTCGTCGTCGCCGACAGTGGCATGTTCTGCTTTCTGGACATCCCCTACCCGCCCGCCGCCGGCCCGGGCGGGCATATGCGCATTCTGGGCTATGTCAGCCCGATGGGTCCGCGCCGCTGCAAGGTGTTTTTCTGGCGGATGCGCAAGGTGGAGGGGTTTCAGCGCGAAAGCTGGCGGTTCCTTTATCGCACCCTGCTGGAGGAACGGCACTGGAATGTGCTGGAGCAAGACCGCGTGATGCTGGAGGGCATGCCCGACACGGCCCGAACCCGCGAGATGCTCTATCAGCATGACATCGGGGTCGCGCATCTGCGCCGCGCGCTGAACGCGGCCGCCAAGGCGCAACTGGCGGCCGAGGACGCGGCGCAATGACGTTGCACGGGCGGCATGTCCTGCTCACCGGCGCCGCGCGTGGGCTGGGCGCGGTGCTGGCCCGCGCCCTGGCGGCGGCGGGCACGCGCCTGACGCTGGCGGACATCGCGCAGGACGAGGGGCGCGCGCTGGCGGATGATCTGGGCGCGGGTTTCCTGCCGGTGGATCTGGGCGATCCCGACAGCATCGCCGCGCTGGCCGCTGGCCTTGACGGCCCGCTGCACGGGTTGGTCAACAACGGCGCCATCGCCACCGGGATCGGCGGCATCGGGTTCGAGGATATCGACCTGGACAGCTGGGACCGCGTGATGCGGGTCAATGTGCGCGGCACCTGGCTGATGGTTCGCGCCTGCGCGCCCCTGCTGCGGCAGTCGGGCAGCGGGCGGGTGGTCAATGTCGCGTCCGACACCGCGCTGTGGGGGGCGCCCAACCTGCTCAGCTACACGGCCTCGAAGGGGGCTGTCCTGTCCATGACCCGCTCGCTGGCGCGCGAACTGGGGCCGGACGGCGTGGGCGTTACCGCAATTGCGCCCGGCATCCTGATCACGCCCAGCACCGATTACGTGCCCGAACACCGCCACCGGCTGTATCAGGACGGGCGCGCCGTGCCCGGCCCGCAACCGCCCGAGGATATCGCGCCCACGGTGGCGTTCCTTCTGACCGAGGGCGCGCTGACGCTCACCGGACAGGTGCTGCCTTTGAACCGGGGGTTCGTGTTCACATGACGCCCGCCGCGCTGATCGGCACGCTGACCCGGCCCTGGGCGCATGGCGCGCACGCCGCGTTGGCGGGCGCGGTGTTCGACGCGCCGGTGGTGCTGGACGGGTTGGCACTGCGCGGCTTCGATCTGTCCGGCGCGGTGTTCCGCCAGGGACTTTCCGCGCGGGGCACCCGGTTTCTGGGCCTGTCGTGGTTTCACGGCGCACAGGTCACGGGCGCCCTCGACCTGACCCGGGCCCATTGCCGGTCGGACCTGCGGCTTGACCGGTTGGCGGCGGACCGGCTGACCCTGACCGAGGCCTGCTTCGAAGGCGTGCTGACGCTGGACCACGCCAGGCTGGGCACCCTGTCCGGCCGCGATTGCCTGTGCCTGGCCAACCTGTCGCTGGCCGGCACACGGATCCGGGGCGACGCGGATCTGTCAGGCGCGGCGATCATGGGCGGGCTGTGGGCCGAAGGGGCAGAACTGGGCCGGCTTGATCTGCGCGGCGCTGAAATCGACGGGCGGCGCCAGGGCGTTTGAACTCAGGCCCCCAAAGCCCCGAGGCGCGCCTCCGCCACGGCATTCAACGCGTTCAGTTTGTCATAGAACCCGTCCACCGCCCCTTGCGCCGTCCGCGCCAGCGCCGCGTTGCGCGCGCGCAGGTCGGTCACGTCTTCGCGCCCGCCCGCCTCGCCCACGGCGCGCGAGGCCTCTTGAACGAACCGGCAGACCGGAGCGCGCAAATCGCCGAACAGCGCCAGCGCGCCCGGCAGATCCGGCGCGGCGTGCAGCGCCCGCGGCAGGATCACCGCATCCTGCATCGCCATCGCCCCGCCCTGCCCCATGAACGGGGTCGAGGCGTGGGCGGCGTCGCCGATCAGCAGCACCCGTCCCGCGTGCCAGGGCAGCGGCATGACCACGTCTTCAACGGCGGTGAACAGCACCTCGCTGTCCGCGCCAATCTGGTCGCGGAACGGCGCGATCGGCGCCGCGAATTCGGCGAACGCCGCACGCATTCGTGTCGGCCAGTCATCCGGGCGAATGTAGTCCCCAGCCGGATGCGCCACCGTGCCAAATGTATAAAGCAGATCATCGCTGATCGGCATGATGCCATAGCGTTTGGCCGGACCCATCATCATGATCTTTCGCGTCAGCCCTGGGGGGCGGCGGTGCACCGAGCGCCAGACACCGAAGCCGGTGTAGCGCGGGGTCACAGCGGGCGCGATCTGCCCACGCACCCAGGAGCGCACACCATCCGCGCCGATCACCAGATCGGCGTTCAGTTGCGCCCCCGTGCTGGTGGTCACGGTGGCCTTGATCGCGTCCTGCGCCAAGCCCGTGACCTCAACCCCCAGCGCCACGGCAACACCCAGCGCCAGCATACGGGCCGACAGGATGCGGTGCAGCTCGGCCCGTTTGATGCCCAGAATGGCGGGGATGCGCCCGCCCCGCGCGGTCGGATAGCGCGTCTCAACGATGGGGACGCCGTGGTGATCGAAATAGGCGTTCACCCCGTCCGGAATGGCAAAGCCTGCGGTCAGAATATCGGGCAGAACGCCCAGATCCTCCAGCGCCCGCAGGCCATTGGAATAGACAAAAATGCCTGAGCTTTGAAACCGCCAGGCGTCCTGGCGCTCGATCACCCGAACGTGGTGCCCGGCCTGCGTCAGCGCGATCGCGGCCGAACACCCGGCGATGCCCGCGCCGACGATGACGATGGACAAAGGGGCACCCGTCATGGCCGGACCGCTCAATACATGGCGTCCACCGGCCAGGTAACCAGCGCGGGGACATAGAACAGGATCAGAAGCGCCAGAATATCGCAGATGATGAACGGGAGCGCCGCCTTGTAGATGTCGTTCATCGTCGTGCCGACCGGGGCTACCGCCTTCATCACGAACAGCGCCGCCCCCAGGGGCGGAGAGGTGGACCCTGTTTCGATGGCCACCAGATACATCGCGGCGAACCAGATCGGATCAAAGCCGAACTGGATGACGATGGGCACGTAGATCGGCAGCGTTATCAGCATGATCGGCAGGGGGCCCATGAACATGCCCAGAAACACGACCGAACCGATCATCATCGCGACAATCGCGCTGGGGCTGGCCTCCATCGCGGTGATTGCCTGGACCATGCCATAGGTCGCGCCGGTATAGGCCAGGATCTGCGTGAAGCCGACCGCCCCCGCGACGATCAGCAGCACCATGACCGAGATGTTGGCGCTGCCGAAGATCGAGCGCGAGAAGACGTCCCAGGTCAGGCGGCGTTTCATGGCGGCCAGCGCCAGTGTGGCAAAGGCACCGGTCGCCGCGGCCTCGGACGGGGTGGCGATGCCCAGAAAGATCACACCGACCACCGAAAACACCACCAGCGACAGAGGCAGGATATGCACGACCGTGGCGCTCAGCTTTTCGGTCAGGGGCACGGGTTCCACGTCAAAACTGGGGGCCAGGTGCGGCTGAAGCGTGCAGCGCACCCAGATATAGGCGGCATAGAGCACCGCCATCAGCAGACCCGGCACAATGATGCCGATCAGGATCTTGCCGATCGACAGATCCGACACCACGCCCAGGACCACGGCCAGCGAACTGGGCGGGATCATGATCGCCAGCCCCGCCGAGCCCAGGATCGGCCCCAGCGACATCGGCTTCTTGTAGCCGCGCTTTTCCATTTCCGGCACCAGGGTGGACCCCAGCAGCGCGATGGAGCCCATGGAATTGCCGGTCAGCGTGGAAAACAGCACGCCACCGCCGACGGCCATGAACGCCAGGCGCCCGCGCAGCCGGCCAAACCATTTGTCCAGCGTGTCCATCAGATCGATGGCGATACGGGACTGGAACATGCCCTCGCCCATGATCATGAACAGCGCGATGGGCACCAGCGTGAAGCTGGACAGCGAATCCACGGTGTTCAGCACCAGTTGCTCGATCCCCGAAACACCGCCCATCAGAAGATAGGCGCCGACCAGGTTCACCACCAGAAAGGCAAAGGCCACCGGAAGCCCGGCCAGCATCAGCAGCAACAGCGGCCCCAGAATGACGGCCACAACAGAATACCATTCCATCATCTGCTAAACCTGCCCGTAGCGGCGCGTACGCCCTGATCGAGGAACTGAAAGCCCAGCAGAAACATGCCCAACGGCAGCGCCATGGTCAGAAAGTAGCTTCTGGGCGCCATGACCGTGGTCTCGCGCACCCCTGTTCCGATCTGGTCGATCACCACGCCGACCCCGACAACAGCCAGTGTCATGCACAGCGCCACGCCGATGGCCGCATTGAACACACCGGCCAGCCGTTGCCAGTCCGGCCCCAGGTTGGCGTAAACCAGATCAAGCAGCACGTGCCGGTTCTTCTCCAGCAGGTAGGGCGCGCCCAGAAAGGTGATATACATCAGCGAATATTCGCTGACTTCGATCACCCAAAGCTGCGACGTGCCGGTGATCGCGCGCCCGACAACCTCCAGAAAGACGATCGTGGCGATGAAGAACAGGATCCCGGCGCCGAGAACCGCGCAGATCAGGTTCAGGCGACTGAACAGCCGCACCACCGATTGATAGAGTCCCACGGACCGTCACCCCTTTCGTGTCTGAAACGGCCGGGCAGCAGGACCCGGCCGCGTCGTGTCTGCCCGATGGCAGCTTATTCCATCATCGGCCGCAATTCAGCGGCGATCTCAGCCCCGGCGGAGGCTTCGATCGTCGCCCAGGCCGAGTCCATGGCCAATTGACGGAAGGCGGCCTCGGCCTCGCCGGTCAGTTCAAGCCGCTGAAATCCGGCGGCCTCCATGTCGGCGACGCCTTGCGCCAGATCTTCGGCCCAGAGGGTGTCGGCGCGTGGCGCGAAATCGTCACGCAGAAAGCTGATCAACTCGTTCTGGGTTTCTTCGGGAACTTGCGCCCAGACGTCGGGATTGACCAGAACCGGGAAGCCGGCGCGGTAGACGCCCGGATAGATCACCTGTTGCACGATTCCTTCAAACTGCAGGTGGTTGCCCACCGGGCCTTGCACGAACCCATCGATGGTGCCCCGCTCCATGCCGGTGAAAATCTCGCCCATCGGCAGCACGATCGGCTCGGCGCCCAGCGCCTGGATCAACGGCAAAAGCGTCGGAAACACGCGGATGCGACGGCCTTGCAGATCGTCCAGCGACTCGATAGGTTCGCGCAGATAGATCAGGAAGTCCAACTCCGAGGCCGGGATTTCTCCCAGCAACACCAGCCCCTTCTCGGCGTGCAGTTCGGTCATTCGTTCATGGTAGTTCGTCGCGGCGATGGTGTTGTAGTCGTTGAACGACAGGTTCATCGTCGGCGATGCGGGCACCAGACCGCCGTAATAGCTGGGGCTGGTATAGGCCATGTCGATGGAACCGTTGCGCACCGCCTCGGCCTGGCGGAAGGGCGGGATGACCTCGGGGCCACCGCGCCAGACAATGTTGATACGCCCCTCGAATCGCTGGTTGACCTCGTCGACGAACATCGCAAACGGGTTGGTGATGCTGGCCTGGCGCGGGGCCAGGGTCACCGCGTTCAGCGTCACCGACTGCGCCAGCGCGGGCAGCGCAAGGGCCGTCATCGCCGCGGCAAGCAGCGTCTTTTTCATCAGATGTCTCATGGTTACTCCCTTCGTTGTGATTATGGCAGCGCAACGGTCCACGCGTCATAGGCATAGACCCAATCCGCGTTGCTGCCTGTTTTCAGCCAGTCATTGGCCAGCGAACTGCGCTGGATTTCTGCCGTGCGGGGTTTGCGCTCGGCCTCGTAGCGCCGAAGCGCCTCACCGATCTGACCGCCGCGCGCATCCCGGCTCACGCCGGTCAGCGCGCGCGCCAGCACCACCGCATCCTCGATCGCCATGCAGGCGCCTTGCGCCATGAACGGCACCATCGGATGCGCGGCGTCGCCCAGCAGCGTCACCGCGCCGCGCGCCCATTGCGCCATCGGCTCGCGCACGAACAGGGCCGAAGCCGTGACGCTGTCACAGGCGTCCAACAGCGCGCGCGCCTGCGGATGGAAATCGCTGTAGGCGGCGCGCAGCGCCTCGATATCGCCCGGCAGGGTCCAGCCCTCGGCGCTCCACGCTTCTTGTGGCGTGGTAGCGAAAACGAAGATTTCCTTGCCCTGCGTCAGCGGAAAGACAACGATCTGCCGGTCCCCGGTATCGCCCCACCATTTGGTGAAAGCATCGATATCCGCCATGCCTTCGACCCGCTCGCGCGGGAATACACCGCGATAGGATACGATCCCGGTGAACGCGGGCGTGTCCGCGCCCCACAGCGCGCTGCGCACGGCCGAATGGATGCCATCCGCGCCGATTACCACGTCGAAGTCGGCTTCGACGTCATCGGCAAAGCGGATTGTCGCGCCATGGTCCCGCAGGCTCACGCCGTGCACGGCCCGGCCCAGTTCGATACACCCGGCTGGCACCTGATCCTGCATCGCCGACAGCAGATCGGCGCGGTGGATGGTCAGTTGCGGCGCGCCGTATTTCGCCTCGGCGGCGGAACTCATCGGCAAGCGCGAGGTTTCCTCGCCGGTGATCCCGTCCCGGCTGATGCGAAAGGTCGGGCGGGCGGCGGATTTGCGCAGGTAGGCACCCACCCCCAGTTTGTCGAGCGCGAAAACGGCGTTCGGGGTCAGGTTGATATCGGCACCGACGCGGTTGAATCGCGGCGTCCTCTCGAACACCCGGACCGCGTGCCCGGCCTGCCGCAAGGCGATGGCCGCCGCCAGACCGCCCATGCCGGCGCCGCAGATCCCGATAGAGAGGTTTGACATCCCGCCCCCAAGTGTTCTAATATGAACAATACGTTCAAATAGACTAGACCGCTTTCCGGGACCGGTCAAGAAATTTGCGGGGGCAACCCCATGGCGGCCCCGGTCATGCCGGTCTTGCGGGCACGGCGCCTGTCGCTTAGGCAGGCCGGAACCCGCGTGATCCAGAGCGAACGAAAGGGCAAGGGATGGAGCAGGCAGCAGCCGCCACAGGCAAGGACTATTCGGTGCCGCCGGTCGAGCGGGCGCTCAAGCTGTTGCGCCATATCGGCGACGGCAACACCTGCCGCAACCTGAGCGCCACGGCATCGGCGCTGGACATCAATCGCACGACGCTGATCCGGTTGATCCACACGCTGGCCGACAACCGGATGATCGAGGAAATCGCCCATGGCGCCGGGTATCGGCTGGGCGTCGGCCTTATCAGCCTTGGCGCGCAGGCGATGCAGGGGCGCGATCTGGTGCAGGTCTGCCAGCCGGTGCTGGCGGATCTGTGCGCGCAGACCGGAATGTCGGCGCATATGGGCATTCTGGACGGGCGTGACATCGTCTATCTCAGCCGCGAGACACCGAACACGCATCTGGTCAGCAATGTCCGCGCGGGCTCACGTCTGCCCGCCCATGCCTCGTCCATCGGGCGGGCGATCCTGGCGCAGATGGACCCGGCAATGATCGCCGCAACCCTGGCCGATGCGCCGCTGGACATTCGCACAAGCAAGACCCCGGACACGCTTGCGGCGGTGCTGGCGCAAGCCGCCGAAGACCATGCCGCCGGCGTCGCCTGGAGCGAAGGGAATTTCGAGGCCGGGATCGGATCCTGCGCCGCCGTGATCGTGGATCATCAGGGCAAGCCGGTGGGCGGATTGAACGTCTCGGGCCCGCAGTCGATTTTTGTGGACGAGGTGGCAGCCGGATCGGACCATATCCGAACCGCCGTCAAGACGGCGGCAGAGCGGGCGTCGCAGGCGCTGGGATACGTGCCCAGAACCTGACCCAAGCCCCGAACCTGACCCATGCCCAGAACCTGACCCATGCCTGGGCCCTGGCCCGAGCCCCCCCTGGCCCGAGCGCGGTCCGTGACCTGAACCTAGGGCCAGCGCGCCCAGGGGTGTGGCTGGCCACCGAGATCCTCGTAAATGGATTTCTGTGTCTGATAGGCGCGCAGACCGGCCCGCCCCTTTTCGCGCCCCATGCCGCTGGCCCCATCGCCGCCGAACGGGGTCGCGATAGAGAACTGCTTGTAGGTGTTCACCCAGACCGTGCCGGCCCTGATCGCCCGCGCCACGCGCCAGCATTTGCGCCGGTCATTGCTGAAGATCCCGCAGGCCAGGCCATAGTCGCTGTCATTGCCCTGCGCGATGACATCCGCCTCGTCGTCGAACGGCATCACCACCAGCACAGGCCCGAAGATTTCCTCGCGGCAGGTGCGTGCGGCATTGTCCAGCCCGGCGATGATCGTGGGCAGGAAATAGGCGCCCGCGTCCAGCCCCTCGGGCCGCGCGCCGCCGCACAACACCTCGCCGCCCTCGCCGCGGGCCAGCGCCACATAGGCTTCCACCGAAGCGCGGTGATCGGCGTGGATCAGCGACGACACTTGTGTGCGCGGGTCGAACGGGTGGCCGACGCTCAGGGCCCTTGTGGCCTGAACCAGCCGTTCAACGAAGCGGTCATAAATCCCACGCTGGACGAACAGGCGCGAACCCGCGATGCAGCTTTGCCCGCTGGACGAAAAGATGCCGAACAGCACCCCGGCAATCGCCAGGTCCATGTCGCAATCGTCGAACACGATGGTCGGGGATTTGCCGCCCAGTTCCAGCGATACGGGCATCAGCTTGCGCGCCGCGATACCCGCCAGATGCCGCCCGGTCGACGTGCCGCCGGTGAACGAGACCTTGGCGATACCGGGGTGTTCGACCAACAGCGTGCCAACCTCGCGCCCCGAGCCTGGCAGGACGGAAAACAGCCCCCTGGGCAGCCCCGCCTCGTCGATGATCCGCGCCAGTTCCAGGCAGACGAGCGGCGACCAACTGGCCGGTTTCAGCACCACCGCGTTGCCCGCCGCCAGCGCCGGTGCGACTTTCTGGGCATCCGAGGCGATCGGCGAATTCCACGGCGTGATCGCCGCGACGACGCCCAGCGGCTCGTGCACGGAACTGGTCAGATAATCGCCGCGCGGAGCGGTCAGCAGATCGTCAGACGTTTCCACGACGGCGGCGAAATACCGAAACGTGCCCGCCGCCGACAGCGCCAGCGCCCGCGTTTCGGCCAGGGTTTTCGACGTGTCACGGCTTTGGATCCAGGAAATCCGGTCGATATTCGCCGCGATCCCGTCAGCGATGCGGTGAAGATGGGTGGCGCGCTCATGCGGTTTCAGATCCCGCCAGGCCGGATCTTGCTGCGCGGCCCCGGCCGCTGCGATCGCGTCCAGCGCATCGTCCCTGGACGCGCCGGCCAAAGTCTGGTTCTCGATCCCTTCGGCGGCAAAAACAGAGGTGATCGGCGCCCCGCGGCCTTTGCGCCAATCGCCGCCGATGAACAGACGGCCGTCGGAAAAATCTTGGGTCATGGTGCCCCCCTCAGATCACGATGGCGTCGAACCGGTTCAGCACCGCGCGGGCCATGCTGTAGGCGGTCGAGGCCGAGGTCCTGGGATTGCGTGGCGAGGGTTTGGCGGTCAGCGACATGTCGAAATCCACCGCGTTCGACCGCACGCTGAATTGGTGAGTGTTGCCGGTCGCCTCCGGGTCGGCCACCAGCCGGACAATGGTCGCATCCAGCCCCAGCCCGGCCAGCGCCAGCATCGCGGCGACATTGGCGTTCCTGGGGTAGTCAGTCGCGGCCTTGCGTGCCGTGCCGGTAAAAAACACCACCGGCTCGCTCAAAGCCTCCAGATCGCAGGCAGCCTCGGCGGGGGTTCCGGCCCAGGCGCGCGGCGGTTTGCAGCCAGTATAGGTCACCGTGGTCAGGCCCGACAGGCGGGCGGCGGACAGCATGTCGATGCCGCCGATGGCGCCTGCGGGCAACACCAGCTGAGCGCGCCCGTCCTGCGCGGCCTGGCGCAGCGTCAGTTCGGTCCGGGGATCGGCCAGCGCCCCGATCGAGGCCACCACCAGATCGACACCCGCGCGCAGGATCGCCGGGCCGCTGGCGGCAGCGGCGGCATGGCTGGCGCATTCGGCGACAACGCCGGGGCGCAAAGCCAGCAGGTCTTCGACCCTCTCGACCACCGAGACGGCACAGCGCCCGGCGGCCTGGCGTCGCGCCTCGGCCAGCGTGGCGGCCTGTTTTCCGGAACGCACCAGAACGAACAGCGCGGCGGGCGGGCTGTCCTGCGCGCACAGAATGTCGATCAGATCCCGCGCGATGGACCCGAAACCGATGATCCCGACACCGTCGCTCAGGGCCTCTCTCATGCCTTGCCACCTGCCGCGCCCGCCGGAGGCCCCGCGAAGGCCTCGGCAAAGGGGCCAATGGCAACCATGTCCACCTCGATCAGATGCGGGCCGCTGCGCGACATGCTGGCGTCAAAGATCTCGGCAAAGCGGGTGATGTCATCGACCCGCGTGTGCGGCAGATCCAGCGCATCGCAGAGCTTGGCGAAATTCGGGGTCTTGAGCCTGGAATAGTGCCGCCGCCCCTCATACTGCGCGTCCTGGATGTTTTCGATCACGCCGTAAGCCTGATCGTTCATCAGCACGAATGTGATGTTCGCGCCTTCGTCCACCGCCGTGATAAGCTCGGCCATGCCCAGCATGGTGCCGCCATCGCCCAGCAGGGTCACGGTGCGGGTGTCGGATGCCAGCGCCGCGCCCACGCCCATCGCCACCCCCTGCCCGATGCCACCGCCCAGCGCGTGAACGCCCAGATGCGGCGCCGCGAATTGCACATAACGGTTGCCGAAGGTGGAGTTTGAGATGGTCACATCACGCACCCAAGGGTGACGCCCCGCCGGGATCACCGTCATCAGGTGATCCGCGATGACCTGATAGGGCCCCAGCCGTGCGCGCAACGCTCCTTCCGACTGGGCGCGGGCAACGGCGATGTCATGGCTTAGCTGCGGGTCCACGTCCAACCGGTCGGGCAGACGCTGCAACAGTCCGCGCAAACTGGCGGCGGCGTCGCCGCACAAGAAAAGATCGACAGCGTAATTGCGCCCGCTTTGCGTGGCGTCGATGTCGATCTGCGCCAGCGGCCTGGGCAGGGTCATCCGGTTGTTCAGCGTCTCGTTGCCGCGCAAGCGCGAACCGACGACGATCATCAGGTCGGATCGCGCATAGACTGCGCGCGCCTCGGGCGTCATGTTGAAGGCGCCCAGCGTGGCGGGGTTGTCCTCGGGCACCACGGCGCGGCCCTGGGTCGAGGTCACGGCGCCAAAGCCGCGCGCGACAAGCTCCGTGGCCTCGGCCTGCGCGCCGCGCGCGCCGCCGCCCAGCCAGATCATCGGGCGCCTGGCCCGTTTCACCAGGTCGGCCAGGGCGTCCAGGCGCGCAGGGTCTGGCCCCGGGACCGCCACCAGAGGCGGGCTGGCGGGATATCCGGGCGATGCCGCAAGGCGCTGCACATCGACCGGAATTTCCAGCGATACCGGTCCCGATGGCGGCGTCACCGCGGCCCGCACGGCGGCCTCGAGCGTGCCGAGGGCCGATTTCTCGTCCCAGATGCGCAGCACAGCTTTCGACACCCCGCGCAGCATTTCGGGCTGCCTGGGCACGTCATGGATCGCGGCGCGGTCGCGGTCCATGAAGGCGCGGTCGATCTGCGAGGTGATGTGCAACACGCGGCTTCCCGCCGTCAGGGCCTCGGCCTGGGTGCCGGCCGCGTTGCCCGCCGCCGTCCCGGTGGAAGTTATCACGACACCCAGACCGCCGGACACGCGCGAATGGGCGTCGGCCATGCTCATTGCCCCGGCCTCGCCCCGCGCGGCGACAAAGCGCATGCGGCCCTGCACGGCGATTGCGTCCAGGATCGGCATGTTGTGAATCGAAATGACACCGAACGCGGTGGTCACGCCCATATCCGCCAGGCCCTGCGCGATCTGATATCCAACACTGTGTGTCATCGGCGGTCTTTCCATGCGGTCAGGCAAAGCGCGATACGCCGCCCGAGAGTTCCAGTTGCGCCCCGGTGATGTAGCTGGCGGCAGGCGAGGCCAGAAAGACCAGCGCCCGCGCGGCTTCCTGCGGCTGGCCCAGCCGTTCCAGGGGGATTTTCTTGGTCGCCGCCAGGGCCGCAGACCAGGCCTCGCGCGATTGGCTCTGATCGGCGCGCGCCTCGAACCGGCGTTGCCATTGCTGGCTGTCCACAAGGCCCAGCAGGATCGAATTCACGCGGATCTTCGGCGCCAATTCGCGGGCCAGCGACTTGAGCAGGTTCTGCACCCCGCCGCGCGCGGCCGAGGTGCAGACCATATGCGGCTCTGGCTGATAGGCCAGCAGCGAATTGACGGCGACGATGGCGCCCGCGTTCGAGACCTGAAGCAGGGGCAGGCTGGCGTGAATCGGGTTGATCTGGCTGAAGAATTTCAGCTCCAGCTCCTCGCGCCAGGCGTCGTCGGTTGTGTCGGCGAAGGTCGAAACCCGGCCTTGCCCGGCATTGGTGACAAGGGCGTCGCAGCCGCCGAAGCGGTTGGCGACCTGCGCTACGAACTGTTCGACCGCGGCGCGGTCAAGCACCGAAAGCGCCTGCGCGAACACCCGGTCCGCCCCGAATTCGCGGGCAAGATCCGCGTTGACATCCGCCAGCCGGTCCGCACCGCGCGCGCAAAAGGCGACATTCGCGCCCTCGTCCAGAAAAGCGCGCACACTGGCCAGCCCGATCCCGGACGATCCGCCAGTCACGATCACCGTCTTGCCGGTCAACCCCAGGTCCATGGCGCCCTACCCCCCCTTCGGAAAGCCGAAATCGGGGCGACCGGCCATCACCGTGCGCTGCGCGGGCGTCGGCGGCCCGGCGGTCATCCACTGGTCCATCGCCTCTGGGTCCGTGCGCGACCAGACCTTGGCCTGGTGCGTGGCGTCGTCGATCTGCTGCACATCGGCGGTGAATTCGATCACGAAACCAGACGGCGAGACGTAGTAGGCAAAAGGGTTGTTGCCCGGCCCGTGGCGCCCCGGACCCCAACTGGGCACCTGCCCGTTCTGCTTCATGCGCCCGATGGCGCGCATGAAACTGTCGATGCCCGGAACTTCGAAGGCAACATGGTTCACCGCCGGGTATTGCCCGCGCACCAGCGCCACCGCGTGATGCACCGGGTTGCAGCGCATGAACACCATCTGATCGGCGGAGTAGTCACTGGTCTTGAAGCCGAGCACCTCAGTATACCAGGCCTCGCCCCCTTCAAGATCGGGGGTGTTGAACACCAGATGCGACATCTTGTGCGGATAGGCATGCACCTGTTTGGCGGCGCGCATCGCCAGATCGGTGGTAAAGCGCAGGCGCCGGTTGTCGGGGTCCAGAAGTTCGAACCCGTAGCCGCCGATCGGATCGTCGAACAGCGCCGGCTCGCCCAGCGTGGTCCCGCCCCGCGCCGTGACCTGTTCGAAAAGCGCATCCATGTCGGCGCGGGTGTCCATCCCGAAATGGGCGTATTCGATACCGTAGGTGTCACCGTCCTTCAGGCCATACAGAAACGGCTCGGACCCCGATCCGGCCAGATAGATGGTGTCGTCGCCGCGCGCGGCCTCGGTCAGGCCCCATTGCCGAGTGTAAAAGTCCCGCGTTGCGGTCATCGCCGGTGCGCGCATGACGATGCCGCGCAGATGTCCGACATGGATGGTCTCAGGCATGCGTTCCTCCTGTTGCTGTTGGGGCCGGATGGGCCGTGCCATGCGTCGCCGTCAGGGATATCAACGCCTCGGCAAAGGCGTGGGGCCGTTGCAGGTAGACGGCATGCCCCGCGCCGTCGATCTGCACCACCGGCGGCGCGTGACCTTGCGCTGCCTCGACGGCATTGGCCGCGCGATGGGTCTGTTCTGGCGGCGTCACCGCGTCTTGCGCGCCAATGATGAAGCCGACAGGGCAACGCACGCCGCGCAATGCGGCGACCAGATCACCGCTGGCCAGCATATGCACCGCCTGCGCGTAGCCCGCCGGGTGAATCGCTGCCATCGCCGTTTCCACCTGCCGGACCAGCCCGGGATTGGCCTGTGGATCATGGACCAGACGCGGCGCGCGGGCCCTGGCGAAAGCCGCCGGCCCTTGCCTGTGCAGATCCGCGATCCTTTCGGCCAGTTTTCGCGGCAGGGGCGCACCCGTTGGCAGCCCATAGCCGCAGGCTGCGGCGGCCAGAACGATCCGTGGAACCTGCTCAGGGTAACACCGGGCGTAGGCAGCCGCGATCAGCGTGCCCAGCGAATGCCCGACAAGAACCGCGCGTTGCGCGTCAATGGATGTCAGGAACCGGTGCAGGACGGCGGCGTATCGGGCGGCCAGCGGCCAGACCTCCGGCAGGGCCGCGGACCCGCCATAACCCGGCGCATTCCACGCAATCAGGCGCAGCGCGGGCGGCATCAGATCAAAAAGGCCCCTGAAGGACGCCGCGCTCGATCCGATGCCGTGCAGGAACACCACGGCGTCACCGGAGCCCGCTCGCTCCAGATACCGGATTCCCGTCGTCTGATCGCATTTGTCCCGAACCACCGCAGGCCTTTCATGTGCTCGCTCGCCCAAAGCTCCCCTGCCCGTCTGGAGGGTCAGCGACTTATAGTTCTATTTTGAACACCTTGTTCAAAATGCTACTGAGCCGAACGCGACCTGTCAACGCTTGATTGCACGGGGCCAGGCCCCTTGTCGCGGCCGCCCGCGCCTGATCTGAACGAAACGAAAACACCGACGCGGCCCCGCAACGCGCGTCACGGGGCAAAAGGCACAGACAAGATGGAGACTGTGAGATGATGGTCGGGGCGATAGGATTCGAACCTACGACCTACGGTACCCAAAACCGTCGCGCTACCAAGCTGCGCCACGCCCCGACAGGCGCCTCTTAGCCCAAGGGCCGTGGGCTGAAAAGAGAAAAGCGATTCCCGGCAGGCGCGCCGCGCGACTTACTCGCAGGGCCAGACGGCGATGTCCTGTGGCACACGCGGGTGCTGCATCTGCGCGCCCTCCTCGATGCCCAGCATCGACGCCATGCCGCCGTTGATTTCCAGCACGAAGCGAATGTCCTCGCCGCCGTCGATCGGTGTTCTGTCCAGCGGGCGCGCGTTCTCATGGATGCGTTGAACGGTGCCCTGCTCATCGATGAACAGCATGTCCAGCGGGATCAGCGTGTTTTCCATCCAGAACACGGCGCGCTGGGGCGCATCGAAGTCAAAGAGCATCCCGGAAAACCGCGGCATCGATTCGCGGTTCATCAGGCCCTGGGCCCGTTCCGCATCGTCATCGGCGATTTCCACGGTGAACCCCGCCTGGCTATTGTCCCCGCGCAAGGTGACGCGTGTATCAATGCATTGGGCGAAGGCGGGCAGCGCCATGGACAGGGTCAGCAGGGCGCTGGTCGACAGAATACGCAGCATGGTTGGGTCAGATCCTTATTTCAGCGCCGTTTCCCACGACGAAATCGCCATCGCCATGCGCCCGCGTTCGCCATCGGCGATGCGCAACCCCACGGCTTCCCCCGGTTGTAACTCGGCGAAGCCGGATTTGCGCAACACTTCCATGTGAATGAACACATCTTCAGACCGGCCGAAGACATTGGCAAATCCAAAGCCCTTGACCTTGTCGAACCATTTCACGCGCGCGGGCTCCAGTGGCAGCGCGGCGATATCGGGGTCGATGCTGTGTTCGCCCAGGGGCTGAAACTCGGCCTCATCCGCGGGCGGCAGCACTTCGAACACCTCGACCGCCTGCAATCCGCGCTGGGTTTGCTGCACGCTGACCACGATCCCCGCGCGGTCACAGACCGAACTTTGACCGAAATTGCGCAGCGCGTTGACATGAAGCAGGATGTCCGGCCCGCCTTCTTCGGCA
>TARA_R110002124_G_scaffold2636_2_pt1 | contig 19346 bp, 17 predicted proteins | sample TARA_R110002124 | Tara Oceans TARA_R110002124 (sample SAMEA4397445) | marine metagenome | biome: Polar Biome; feature: [SRF] surface water layer (ENVO:00010504); material: water (ENVO:00002006), including particulate matter (ENVO:01000060) such as... | depth 5 m | reverse complement strand
GTTCAGACACAAATCTCAGAGACCCTAGACAGGAGAACGAGATGAACAACGAAGCCAGAGCCGCTCTAATCTTAAAGGGAGAGCCCATAGGAGACGTGCCAAATAAAAATATTAAGTCGATGCAACTGTCGATGGAGTTGGCCGCGATCCTCCATGAGGGTCAACTTGATAAGGCCGGAGAGCCTTACATCAACCACGTCGCCAGAGTGGTAGAGGTCGTGGCGAGATCACTACCAGCGGGACTGTCCTCTGACGAAAAGGCGGCAACCATATCAGCCGCATGGCTGCACGATGTGGGCGAGGACACCGACATCGACATACGGGATGTCATCATGGTTTTCCCTTCAGGCGTCGGACACATGGTCAGTATGTTGAGTCGAAATTCTGACAGGTACAAAGGGAAGACATATGCTGAGTACGTAGAACGAATCGGCAAGTCGGAGAGCCATGCGGCGATTATCAAGCGAGCCGATTTGTGGGACAACAGGTATCGAGGCAAACTGCCCAAGAGCATGATGCAGCGGTACGACCGCGCCCTCTCCATGCTCGGCACCCCGAAGGGTTTTCCGTATCCGAAGTTGCCCTCACCAGACAGAGATCTTGTGGCAGGAGCGGAGAAATGAAGTACGCAATCACCGCCGTCCTTGGCGTCATCGCCTTCATCGCCGGATGGCGGGGCACCCACGCTGTCATCGACCGCATCCAAGGGAGGACACGATGATGGGCGAAAATGATATCCAGTTCGTGGCTTGGTGCCTTCGCGCCCTCTTCGTATTTTGCATCCTCGGAACCATCATCGAATACACGGTCGAGACCCTTCACAAAAAGGATGACCCCAATGTCTAATAAGAACGACGCAATCGAAGAACTGTTAGGTGATATCAAACGCTACGCGAGCCTTCACGCGCTACAGGCTCGACGCGATGAGAAAGATCTTGCCCACGACTATAGAGGTGGGGCGGTAGACACGCAGACGCTAGTCAAGGAGATCCGGCAGGAGTCTCGCTTGGCATTCTCAAACATCCGAGACTCCCTTTACCATATGCATGAGGACGTTTCTGATATCGCAAAAGCACAGGCCGAAAAATGAGGACGCGAGAGGCTAGGAAGTTACGCCGACAGGCTCTACGCCACGCGAAAATCTACGGCCATAAGCCTGTTGAGGTCTGCCATGAGGGGGCACTGCACCTGTTCGCCTGTCGAGGGTGTAGTGCCCTAATGGAAATCTGGGACAGCCCTAATATCGTGAACGGCCCGATGCACCAAAGCACCTGCCCAAGCTGCTACCCGAACTGGCTCCGCCGCATCGCCATCCGCTTCATCTCACGATAGATCCCAGTACGAGGGGTCACCGGCCTCCGGCGCGTAGTCCGACCACCTGCCTGTCGGTCTGTCAAAGTCTAGCTGTGTGCTGCCATGCTTCCCTAGGTGTGACCACCGACACTTCCAGATGATGGCCTCCGGCGGCTGCTGATCCTCGGGATGCCGCCACACCGTCAAGCCCAGATCTGCCTTGGCGAACCACGCCGCTGACCCCGCGATGTCATGCCCTGTTACAGTGACCCTCTTCTCACTACGCCTGTCCTGTGAGATCTTGGTGGGATGGGCGATGAAGAAAACGTGCGCGTCACATCGCCGTGCCCACGACTGCACCTGTGTCAGGCTACTGGACACAAAGTCCGACTCCTTCTCTGTCGCGCTCTTGGTGATGAAGTTGTAGGGGTCGATGACTAAAACCCTGCTGCCCTGCCTAAGCACCGCCTTGCTCGCGACATCCAAGATGCCGTCGATGGTGCTAGGTGCGGCCTTGCTGTGATCCATGAAGAGGAAGTGCTGCTCGCAAAACTCGACCGCCCAGTCCCTTTCCTCACGAGACATCCTCGCAGTTGGCCCATCAAAGAAAGGCTTGCCTACTAGCTTGGAGCAGAGTTGAGCGAGGTGCAGGCTAGGCGGTTTCTCGAACGAGGAGTACACCGTCTTCCACCCATGATCCCTCGCAAGGTTTAAACAGATCTGATCAATGAGGTCGCTCTTGCCACTGCTTGGGAACCCCGTCACGACAGTGACCATACCGGGCACGATGGTCATCAGCTTATCCAGTGACCCGATACCCGGCGGCATCCCCGTCACGTGACCGTCATCGTACAGGGTTGTAAACTCATCTCTGAATTCATCGACGCCGTACAGGCCGACTGTCGGCAAAGCCTTCGCTGCCTCTAGCTGACCTAGACAATACGCCGGACCCTTCGCAGCCAGTGCTTCGTTGGTGTCCTTGAAGTCGCCAAGGTCGAGTATCCAGATATCTCTCGCCGTGCCGATGCGCCTGAGAATCTCAGCCTGTAAGGCCCGCCCCGGCTTATCGGAATCGAATCCCAGTATGATGCGTGACGCCGAGTCCAACTGCTTTTCTGCCCTCCATAGATAGGCAAATTTCTTGTCGTCCTCTGGCCTGATCTTTGTGTCCTTCACCTTGGCGGGTGCCCCGTTGGGTATGGACAGCACGGTCAGGTTCTCTGGCAGGTCGCAGGACAGCCAACTCAGTGCGTCGATCTCACCCTCCACTAGCAGGAGATCGTTGCCCTCGCGGTACTGGTCGAGACCCCAGAAATCCTGACACACATTCTGCTGAGAGAAAGCCTTCGTGTCGTCCGCACTACGCCACTTGATGGAGGTGACCTCGCCGTCATCCCGGTATGGGAACCCCACGGCGGGGGCAGTCCTGCCAGAGAAGCGATACTCCCCTTGTATGGTGTGCGCTTCGATCACCTGATCACTAATGCCACGGCCACGCAGGTACGCTGTCGCGGTAGCATTCGATGAGGTGGGTAAGTCTATCGTCGCAGGTACGGCAACTGGCGTAGTGGGGCTTCGGTCAAACCGAAGGCCGATGTTCTTGTCGGTCATCCATCCTCCTGTGATACCACAGTGGTGGCAGAGGTATTGTCCTCCGCTTGAATCAATCTTCAGAGACAGGCTCTTGTCATGCGTTGTCTTGCGAGACGGCTGACACTCCGGGCAGAAACGCTTGTACTGGCCGATGGACAGACCTCTGGCGAGACTCAGGATCGACGGAGGTGTCTGCGTTTTCATAGATAGTTCTTAGCGTCTTCCGTCAGTAAGTCCTCGTATCGTGTGATGACGCGAGACGCAGACGCGAGTGGGCCGATAGCCATCACGACTCGCGGGTGTTCCTTACTCAGGCCGTGCTGTATGTACTTCATCTTGATGGCCCGATCATTTTTATAGACAGGCCCTTGGAGTAGGTCGAGGATCAAGCTCTCGTCTAGGTCCGGTCTACGACTCGCGTAGAATATCTTCATGGCAATGATGAGGTCCTCATCCATCTGAGGGTCTAGGGTTGGGCACTGCTTCGCGAACGCCTCAGCGTAGGCGAGAGCCTTCTTACTCTTGATCGGGACCATGCGCCCCTTGATCAGTACGAGCCTACGGCTGTTCGCTTTTGATGCCGGTTCGCCGTGTATCGTAAGTGTGTGCATAGCCATGTCAAGCCTCTTGCGGTGTTAGTGTCGGTAGGTTAACATTCCCCTGTCGATTTCTGACCAGAGGGAGGATAACCGTCAGGAAAATCCATGTCAAACAGGAGGCAGCAATGCCGATTGACAAACAGGAGTACCGGATCATTGAGGGCATCGGCCCTCCCCCCGGCAAGAGTGGACCCCCCAAGAAGTGGGGGTTCTTGCCACTGGAAACTATCAGCGTGGATGACTTTATCGAACTCACGATGACGGAGCAGGAGGCGCATGAGCGAGCGAACGCCATACGCAGCTACGCAGGTCGCGTAGCGAGAGCAACATCTAGGAAGTTTTCCGTTCGCATCACTGACTATGGAGTAGGCATATGGAGGACACGATAATGGACAACGGCTTGGAGATTTATTCGGACGTTGCAATCCCCGACATGGCAGAGCGCAAGAGCTACCCCTTTGGGAAACTCTCAGTCGGGCAGTGCTTTATAATCGACTATGAGGACCGTAAGCAGATTAACTCAATTCGCTCTTCGGCCTACGGTTGGAACAAGAAGCAGGAACGCGACGGGACAGGACGAGAGGTCATCGTGCGGCGCATCCCTGACACCGAGTCGCAAGTGGGTATCTGGCGCATCTCGTAGCCTGCCATGAAGCTCACTAATAAGTACGGCGCACCGGGTTCGATTGTGGACGCTATCCACAACGACCCATATACGAAGGATGGGGCTGACTTCAGTGTTACGGAGTTGATTAAGCCCCCACAGATTCGCCGCCTGTGGCAGGAACATGAGGATGAAATCAGTATTGATGTGCGAGACGAGATGTTTAAGCTACTGGGTACGGCTGTCCACAACCTCTTAGACTCAGCACCGAAGTGCGGACAGTGTGATGGCACTGGAGACTGCTGGTCAGGGGAAGCCACACATGAATTATGGTGGACTAGGCCGATAACGACTTGGGATAAATTTAAGGCGTGGGCGAGGGGGGATAGCTGTGATCCCTGCGACTCTTGCGATGGCACCGGGGTGATTGATGACGGGAAGACTAGAGAGAAGAGGTTCCACGCTAATCACGATGGTACCAGCATCAGCGGTGCCGTTGACCTCATCGGTGATGATGGGGCCGTAATTGATTACAAGGTGACATCAACCTACTCAGTGAAGCGTGGCCTGAAGGAGGACTGGGAGAAGCAACTCAACCTCTATGCTTGGCTGCTCAGGCAGAACGGCGTGGCTGTCACAAGTTTAAACATCGTGGCGATATGCCGGGACTGGGCACGCAGTAAGGTAGGCACCTACCAGTACCCAGATAGCATGGTGGTAACCCTGAAGGTGCCTGTGTGGTCTGATAGTAGGCAGGACCGATACATCGCAGAGCGTATCAGGGTTCACAGCATGGAATCGACACTGCCCTGTACCACAGAGGAGCGGTGGGCGCGGGGTGCCTACAAGGTCACCGGGGGCAGGGGTAGGCCGAAGCCCTTTGACTCACGCCACGAAGCAGAGAAACACCTAATGGTCACCGACAATCCTAAGCTCAAGATTATTGAGGCAGAGGCTAAGTACATCAGGTGTGAGGATTGGTGCGAGGTCGCGCCGTTTTGCCCGCAGTGGACTCATGCGAATGCCGTATTCGCTGAGAATGATTTCCCTATCGTCAATAAGGAGGAACAGACATGAGCGAGGTGCCGAGTAGATCGGAGGTGTGGCAGACATTCAGGGGGATGAACCTGACACCATACCATCAGAGCAAGAACAACCTTACTTACATCCCGTGGTCTAGGGCTTGGGCGTCAGCGATGGATGCCTTCGGAGACCACCTGTCAATTAAGTGGCACGGCATGACAGATAAGGATGGCGTAACCCTTGACCACATCCGGTACGCTGACGAAACAGCAACTGTGTGTTGCAGTGCGTGGTTCGGCGGTGAGAAGTATGCGGAGTGCAGCTTGGCGGTCATGGACTACCGCAACGCCGCCGTTGAGAACCCAAGCGCAGTTGACTTCCAGAACACAAGGCAGCGGTGCCAGACCAAGCTCTTAGCTATGCTAGGCTTGGGGCTGTACCTCTGGGAAAACAACGGCGAGTGGGACGACGCCATGACCAAGTACGGGGCAACGGAGACGCCTAAGAAGGCTAAGGCTAAGAAGAAAGCCAAGGCTCCCGCCCCAGAAGAAAGTTATGAGGAGGCAGAGCGCATTGCGCTAGATAAGCCTGAAGACCCAGTCGCAGTACGAGAGAAGCTCTCCTCCATTTGCAAGACGTTGTATGCAGCGGACTGGGAAGCGGACGAGACGTTGCAGGCCCGCATCCGCACTAGTGTGAAGAGCAACGACGTTGCTGAGATGACCGCTTTAATTACGTTGCTGGAAGATGTGCTTCCGGCGACCCTAACTTTACACAAGGAGTCCTGAAATGGCTGGCCGTTACGACAACGAATTGAAGATTGATTTCGCCCTGTTCCCGAATGATGACCGGGCGACTGACAAGCATCCGCACAAGACAGGGAAAATCGAATTCACCAAGCCCTTCCTCAAGCAGATGCTAGAGCAAGCTAAGTCTGGCGAGATGCCCGTCCTGTCGGTGGCCCTATGGGCGCGTACTGCTCAGAAGACGGGCAAGGCGTTTGAGAATGTGCGACTGACCATGCGTCAGCCAGCACCGCCGGAAGTAGAGGAAGAAGAAGACGACGACTTCCCCTTCTAGTGGCTAAACATCCTTACTTGCTAAGGATTGACGAGGAGACATTCCGCGAGCTTCACGACTTGGCTGAAGCTCGCGGAACCTCGTTAGCCTTTTTGCTACGCGAAATCATATCAGGTTACCTTCAGAACGGAGCGAAGGATGTGGAGATAAAGGCGAAGCCAAAGGAGAAAGCATGGTGGACCGAGACTTAAAATCATACCGTGACCCCGGCGACCAGTACGTGGATACAACGGAGAAGGTCGAATGCCCTGAGACCTTGGACCTCTTTGCGCCGGGTCCCGCGAAGGCCCATGCCCGCGCTTCCGATCCAGAGACAAGTCACGCAGCCGCCAAGAGCGTTCGCAGGATACGCAGAAGTCAGGCGGCTGTACTGTCATGCCTCAAGCTGTTGGGTCCACAGCCAGACACACTTTTGGTTTCGGGCTACGAGGCCCAACGGGCTACATATCAGTGGCCGAAACAGAGCCCGAGTGGGATTCGCACCCGCCGAAAAGAGCTTGTGACTCAGGGATTCGTAGCGGACTCAGGAGTTCGTAAGCGACTCGACAGTGGCCGTATGGCGATAGTGTGGGCCGTGCGCTAGTGGCTAGGACAAAGGCAGAGAAGTTCGCTTACGAATACGGCTCTAAGCCTAGGGTCGCATTCATCAGCGAGCTTCCTTGTGCTGTGTGCGGGGCGGGGCCATGCCACAACCATCACTGTCGGACGGATGGTATGTCGAGGAAGGGGCCTAGCACTGCGATAGTCCCACTGTGCGGCAGGTGCCACACTCGCATCCATACCATCGGGTCACTGTCCATGCTTCAGCAGATGGACGGTAGCCTGCGTCTGCCCATGTCACCACCGTCTGATTACCTAGGGGAGCGAGGCCGGATGCAGTATGACAGCTTTGACGGTCTCGCCGCAGGAGTCGAGAAACTGTGGCAGTTGTACAACGGAGGACTAGAGGATTAAGGAGCCGGACATGGCTGACAACGAAAGAGTATGGAAAGCGGACGGGTTTGACCACTGTGTCATCGGCATAGTTCTTGTTCCGGGCGAGAGCCGCGAGCGAATAGTCTATGACGCGATGAAGTGCATACTGACGATCCAGTTAAGCTCAGGGGACGAGTGTAGCTTTGAGGAAGCTCAAGAGTATTTTGAGTTCAATGTTCTGGGTTCGATCATAGATGGTGGCCCTGCCTACGTGTACCTCAAGACGCTTGATGAGATTGAGTCCGACCTTGACCACGCAGGCACCGCTGACGGGTTCATCCCCGAACGGTACTTGATGGACTCAGATGGGGAGACCGTACACTGAGTGACACGAGTAGACATCACCTTTTAACGGGAGAGATAGCATGAAGACAGTTGAAGAGCCGCGCCCTGTGCGGTGCGCTGAGTGTGAGGGCGCGGGCACCTTTGAGCGCGTTGTCGGTGAGGACCGCAGCGGCATGGGCGGCGTCTCTCCGATAACTGCGGAGGCTGGTTGTGAGGACTGCAACGGAGAGGGGCTCAAGGGCTGCGCTTGGTGCGGGGAGACGCCCGCGTTCCAGTATGACCCAACCGGCGATGTCGAGTGCCCCTCGTGTCACAAGGAGCTACTTGAAGAGTAGCGCGATCCCGGCACCGGCCAGTGCGTAGGGCACAGCACTCCGCAACCCACCGAGTAGGCTCGTGTTCGACAGACGCTCCCATGCGTCAGCCTCCTCATGGAGTGCGCCGATCTCTGTACGCAGGGCCTTGTTGACCTGCTGCTCCAGTACCCACATGGAGTCGAGCGCGGTCACCCGCCTGAAGAGCAGGGCCTTGTCCGACTCAAGCGTCTGGACCTGAACCCTGTAGGCGGCGACCTCCTTCAGGTGGTCTGCCTGAACCTCGTCAAGGATCTCGACCAAGCCCTCGTAAGACTCTAGGCTATCCCTGAGTGCCCCGAAGCCACGGTCAAAGCTCCTAGCCGCCTCTGAGGCCGTCAAGACGGCTTCCTCCCTCACCTCGGCCAGCGAGTCTTGGACCTGAGCTATGCTATCCACTAACGCTTCGTAGCCCTCGACCGCTTCCTCGACTTGGAGTTGAAGCTCCAGCCGCTCTACCTCCAGCATCTGGACACGCGCCTCCGCAGCCACCGCGTCTGCCCTAGCTCCGCTGGCTACCCTGTAGGCAAGACCCAAGGCGAGCAAGACAACAAGTGCGATCACTATTCCTCTGGTCCTCATTGGTCTGGTTCTCCCATTGAGATATGGCCGATGTCCTTCGCCCCCAGAACATCGAAGCCAAAAGACCCAGCGTTATCCTGAAGCCACTGGTATCCAGCGGGCTTGCTGGAGCGAAGGTCTAGTGCGCGTCCGTTTGAGTGGTTGCTCGTCAGGGTCCACGTAACGACGTTACCATCGCGGCTACGACCCTGCTGGAAGAGAAAGTCTTGCCTATCCTGTGACCGCATAGTTTCGTTGACCGTGAGCCGGAAACCAGCACGTTCGGCAGCGAGCAAGAGGGCTTTGGCGCTATCAGCCACATCGCTCGCTAGGTCGTTTATCTCCCGGCTGAATTTCTTGTCCGTGAGATCCTCCTCTGGCGTGGCAAGCACTTCTGCCTCAAGGTCTTCGACCGTTTGGCCGGGAGCCAGCCGCTGCGAAATCTCGTCAACAAAGTGAGTCGGCACCGTTGTACCACTCGGATCAATGTTGGCTGAGTCGTACACTGCGCGTCCGTTTTTAGTGTATACGGTACCCGTGCCCAGCGAGTCGGTGCTAACTCTCGGTTGCGTAGGCTGGGCAGGTGTCGGGGCTCCTGCTGCCGCAGGCGCTGGTCGCCGTTTTAGCGCTGGTCGCGTAGGCTGGGCAGGTGTCGAAGCCCTTGCTGCTGCGGGCGCTGGTCGCCGTGATAGCGTTGGTCGCGTAGGGCGGGCAGGTGTCGAAGCTCCTGCTGCTGCGGGCGCTGGGAGAATAGTGGCGAGGTCAGGCGGAGCGATCAGGTCCGGCTGGACACCCCTGACAGTACCCATAAGATTCAGCATCTCTGACAAGATCTCATCACGCGACTCATACATTCGGTAAAGCGCCCTGCGTTTGTCCTCATCGGATAGATCCTTTCTCGTGAACAGCCTGTCGCGATCTCTACGCCAGTGATCCATGCGTTTATCGAAATGCGACAAGCGGCCCTCTACTCGGAATAGGTTTCTGTTCTCATCCTCGTACCTCTCCTCTGCTCCTCGGTCTCGGTCCTCTCGGCCCTCCATCTCCCTGAGCGTGGCGACAACTTGATCCACATCCTCCACCATATCATAGAAACTTTCCTGATACCCGCCGCCAGATTGACTGTCATAGAGCAGGTCGCCCAGCATCGGCATTTTATCAATACTGCCGAACCCGAAGTCAGCCGGAGTACCCACGATGTTCCTGCCTCCGGCCTCGCGAGTGGCACGGTCAGCCAAAACCATAGCATAAGTCCCCAGCGTACCGCCGTACTGCCTCAACATATACTCCATCTTCATGGGAGATGTGAGGAAGTCCATGCCCTTTAGCACGGGGATGCTGTCGAGGCTCCCACTGATTAGCCTAGCGATCTCGTTGGTCGCTGGGTTGTACTGTTCGCTCGCCGCGACACTGTTGTTCATCCAAGTCGGCACGATCTGGCCGCGACTGAACGAATTGCGGTTTGCCGCTGCGTCAAGCATGGGCCGTATCGCCTGCGGCCTGATGTCCATCCAGAGGGTACTGGTCACCTGACGCTTCATCTCAGTTGTCATATCCCCGAAGTCATGCTCATCCTCGGAGAGCGTCCGCAGTATCTGCTCTGGTATGACCTTGTACAACACTCCGATTTCAAACGGGATCGGGATCTTTACGCCTAAACGGCTTCCCGGCATTGGAATGAGCCACCAATCGTTCTTGAGATCTGACGGAGTGTTCTTGTATTCCTCGTCGTCATGCACGGCGAGCCAGTACAGGAAGGTGCCAAAGGCGAGGTAGGCCCCACGACTAGCGGCGGTCCCTGCCTGACGCAGTCTCCCGGCTGCTGTGTCGTCAAACTCTTTATCATAGAGGCCGGGGGAATCCTGTGAGGCTAGGTGCGTGCGAAGCACAACATCTAGGCCCTGTATTCTGCCGTTCATAAACGGTGCCATCGCCGTAAGCACTGAGAATAACGGGGAGGAGCCGCGCCTCCCGTAATTCATTATCTCCGTTGCCTGATGCAGGGCTTCGACCCGGTCCCCCTGTGGCATGGCCTCCGTAGTTGTGTCCCTAATCACAGCGTCGTAGACCGCCATACGTGTCGCGACCTCAGACTTTCGCGAGGCTTGACCAAGCGCATCCCACACCGTTGACACCACAGGTATGCCGTCAGTCAGGCCACGGATCTCATCCTGAGTAAGAAGTGTTTGCGCTCTGCTGTCGAACTCACTGGGATCAGTTACATAATCAATAGGTTGACCAAGGCCACGCGCCCTAGCTTTCTCAAGGAGGTCACCATCAAGGAACACATTACGAAGTGCCTTGAGTGTCATTAACGGCCCGCCCCCGTATACAACGCTGGCCGACATACTGTCACGGAGAATATTCTTTGCAATGAACGGGGGGCTACGAGTAACCAGTTCGCGTAGCAACTTAGACGGCCCTGTGGAAAGTGCCGTGAGCCCCGTCACGATAGCCTCGTTTTTCATGCCCAGTGTTTTGTTGCCCGCCCTGAACACCGAACCGTAGAAGTCTTCAATCGCTGACACGGGGTTGAAGCCCATCGTCATAATAGACTGAGACAGAAGTGGGTCCTTGACGCGGAAGATCCTAGTCTTCCCATCTACCTTGACCCGTATGGCTACGTCAGAAAAACCTAACTCGGACGCTACTTCGTTGTCCTCGGCTGCCTTGCTCGGGCGTATCTCCATAGCTGTCTTGTTGCCTAGCTCGTCACGAACACTACGCTGTGTAGCAATGTTCAGGAGACCATCTCTCACAATCGCCGTGACGTTGTCCGTGATCTGGCCGAATAAATCCCTGTCGAGGGGGGCCACGCTCCCTGTCAATTCCCTTTCGATCATTGACGGGCCACGAACATTTTTATTCTTCGTGTTCACGAGAGACTGGGCATCTGCCCAACCCTGATCTCGGTGGAACGGCACGTAGGATAGTTCTTGTAGCGTCAGCTTCTTGTCTAGCGTGATTTCGCCTGTCTCGTAAAGGAACTCAACCATCCAGTAGTTAAAGTCAGAGTAATCCTGTTTAAACTGGGTGAGTATTCTCGCGTCACCACCCCCAGTTTCCACCCGACGAATAAGCGCCTTCGCGTCTTTTATGGCGACCGTTCGCGGATTGCCCTTTTTCTTTGGGTTCTTCGGGTTGATTAGCTCGTAATCTTCTTCCCACTTCCTCGCTTCCCGCTCTAGTTTTTCCAGCGTAGACGGGGCTGTTGAGCCGGGGGGGCGAACCACCGTGGGGTTGAACTGCCGATTCGCGAACGGGTCAGCAGGCACCGTGATGGCCTGTCCTTCTTCTCCCCGGTACTCACTCTTCGCGATTGCGACAACTCTGCCATGAAGAACTTTCGCTTCCTCTAAGCTGACCCCCCTCTCAGCGAGCCACGCCACGTACCTATCGTCCTTCTTCGACAGTGTTTTCCTGCTACCTACAATGTAGGCTGCCTTATCTATGTCACTGTCGAATCGTAAGATGCCTTTTCTGTAATTAGGTGCGGCCTGCTGCAAGGCAGAGGGCAGTTTCGCTGGAGGTAGTAGGTCCGGGTTCGGGGCCGGTGGCGGGTTCAGGGCTAGTGCCTCGGCGTCTACCTTCTGTGCCGCAGCCAGCTTCCTCTGTGCTTCCAACTTCTTTTCGTTGACATCTACAATGCGGTGCGCTGTCAGGAAGTCATAAAGCTCCGCCACGAACTTCTCGCCTTTCGCGATTACTGGAGCCGCAATAGCCTTCATCCCCTTAACGGGTCGCCCATCGACCTCTAGGCCCCCATCTAGGGACAGTCCTCCATTCGCCCTGTCTCCGTCATCCCGGTCACGAATCCACTGGAGAGGCCCATTCTCCATTATTCCATCGGTGTACAAGAGAGCGTTGTCTGCCTGCCTCCACGCTGCGATAGCGGATGCGTAGGCCAGTATCTTATGGGCACCCTCTCGCGCTGCTTTCTGCTTCTCAGAGAACCACTGAGGCAGGCGCTTGTCCACGAGCTTCGTCCGCAAGATATCAAGCGCCGTATACTCCATGCGCTCATCAAAGTCCTTCGCGCTACGTATGCCCTCGTTGGGGCCGCCCTCGCGTTCTCCACTTTGGGCCAGAAGCATCTGCTGCCCTTGGTATCCTTCTTCTCCCTGCTTGTAGCGCGTCCCCTCAAGGAAGCTGTAGGGTCTAACGCTCTGGTCGTTGAAGTCAAAGTATGCGTTCAGAGCAGCAGCACTTATGCGGCCCTCTTCAATGTTGTGTTGGTTCAATACCGGCATGACAGAGCCGGGCGTCTCTTCGATTTCACGGCGTGCCCTGAGATCGTTGAGTAGCGACTGCTGGAGAGTGATCGTGGGTCCATCGGACTTGGACCTGACGATAGCCTTAGCGGCTGCTGCCAGTTCGCCCTCGTCGCCCGTCTCTGCGGCCTCCTTCAGTGCTTGGTACTGATCCGGCGCGGAGCGTGCGAGTATCTGTGTCGGTGACATACCCTTGAATTCTATGTCTTTCTCTTCGCTACGACGCTTGATCTCCCCGTCCTGCACCTTCGCAAAGACCTCTATCGCTGGAAGGACATCGCTATCGTTGGCGGCACGCACAAGCGCCTCCGCCCTAGCACGCAAGTCCCTGTAGATCTTCCCCATGACCCCGGCAGACTTGTTCTGGGGGATCTTGTCTGCTGCCAGTGCGTCTAGGATTCGGACGGAAGTCTCCTCCACGATGTTGGGATCTGATTCCCCATATATGGACTCAGTCCACTGACGCCATGTCAGTTCTTTATTGTAAGCCTCCCCGTCCACAGCCTTCGGCACCCGCTGGCTTTTCCCGTATTTCTCTAGGCTCTTCTGCTCTGCGCGTGTCAGGTCGTCATTCAAGTACCAGAGATGAGCGCCCTCATGGAACGCAGTGTCACTGACAAGGGTGTCGATGTCAGTTTTGCTGCCGTCAGGGGAAGTTCGTTCCATCTGGGAGAGGTTGAACAACACCATCGCGCCATGATTTCGTACTTCAGCAGACGGCCCTGTATCATATGCCTTGCTCTGCACGATGATGTCAGGATCATTGTAAATGTCTTCGATCTTCGCATAGATGCTGTCTACGGCAACCGCGATCTTAATGCCTACATCTGGCTTACCCATCTTAGCCAAGTTTTTGCGTGCTGCCAGCTTAAACGAGTCAATACGTTTCTTGGCACTAACGAGACTCTTGGCGTGTTGTTTAAACTCCTTATCGGTACGCGGCACGCCCTCTTCTACGAGCCTGTCCTGCCGTTGCTCTTGCTCTATGGATTGTTCGGTAGCGACGGGAGCCCTGAGATTCTCGGGGGATACTAACTGGACCTGAGAGGATGTCCCCGTCCCCGTGTATTCGACAAGACCACGGGAGATCAGGCGCTTTATGTAATTCCGAACCTGAGTAGGCTCTGCCCCAATATCTTCCGCCAACGCCTTGGCTGCCTTGGGTATGTTTTTTTGATTTTTGCCAATACTCAGCTTCAGCCTTCGGAGCCGCCCTGTCTCTCCGAACCTGCCCGACCTAGCAATGCCGGAGAGGGCTCTTCTGGCGGGGTTGAAACCGGGGCTTGCGAGGAAGCCGGATCTATACTCAGTGCTTTCTCGCGCAGCAAGGAGGGGAGCCTCTCTAAGTCTTGGCGGGATAATTGCATCAGTAGCTCCATCCCCGAAAGCGGTTCGTTTGGCTTCATCACTGAGTCTCCTTGTAATTGGTCTCGTAAAATCATCAACTATTCTTCGCTTAATCAATCCCCGTGGGAACGCTCTATCAAACGCTTCTTCATAGCCAACGTCAGAGTCCTTCTGTTTGATGCCGAGTTTGATATAGAGACGTTTTTCTGGGTACCACAGCAAGGCTTGTATCGCCGCATTATTGTATTCTATGCCAGTGCGCCTGTTCACCTCCAGCCTCAGTTCGTTAACAACGGCCCTAAGCTCTGTACGCTCGGTGCCTGACTTTGGAGCCTCGCGGATCTGGGGTTGTACGTGCTTGAGGTGCGTTTCCGCAGCCAAGGCCCACTCTGGTTTATCAAGACGGGCAGGCACCTTGGTCTTATTGAGCTTCGCGGCCTTCCGCGCATCGGAATTTTCGCTAAACATCTTCTCCCATATCTGCACGTATTGCACAGAAGACGCTTCTATGTCCTTATCTGAGGCGTTCTTGTTAATCCGCATTGCCTGAGCCTCTGAGGCCGTCAGGAGCGATGGGATACCTTTCTTTTTAACACCCTTGACCGTTCGCGCTGGGGGATTTTTTAAGTGTGTTACCAGCCCGGCTTTCCGCAGTCTCTCGCGCCCCGTAACTATAGTCTCTGGCTGGTACTTTTCCATCATGTCGCCAGTTATGCGACCTATAGTTCTCCTAAACCACCGATCCATCGTGACTTCATTGAAGAAGCCGCCAAGGTTGCGATAAAAAGCACCGCCAATTTTCGGGCCAAAAATAATTGAACCCGGCATATTGGAATCAACCGTCTCCCCAGTAACGCTAAGGCCAGCCTTCTTTAGGTCCCCAACGCTGTACACGGTGTCAAGAAACCTAAAGGCGTCTTCTTTGCCGATTGCATCCATGATGTCGTTCATGGTCGCGAATCCGCGATCAACCGCCCCTGCCTCTTTACCAAGCCCCATCGTAGTAGGGAACTTCCCGTTCTCGACAAAGAAGTCAAAGATCTTGATGGCGTTTGCCGCGTTTGGTATGACCGCAGCGCCATTGGATGACACGGCCAAAGATAGACGCGCTGCATCCCTCAATATCGGATCGTCCCGTATCTCGGGACGCTCATCCGCCCATATCTGGAACGCCGCCTCTAGGTTTTCCTGATACCATTCCGCTGCGCTTTCGGGGTCACTCAGTGCCAACTCGACCTCGTCCGCCAACACACGCACGATCTCGTCCTTGTCTCCCTTGGGATCAAGTAGGCGTCCGTATAGTCCACGCGCACGAGCCTCAAGGGCGTTACCAACTTGAGAGAGTAGGGGCTTGTCCGGCAGGCCAAGACTTTCCTTGGTTACCCCCTCAACGTACATATCACCCCCGTCATCAAAGGAGTCGATATCGGCATCGGCTTCTGCTGCGCCGCCAACGGGTTCAGGTATAACCCCAGACAGGTAAGAAAGGACAGCGAGCCCTTGTTCTGGAGTAAGAGGACTCTTGCCGGTGCCGCCTTCGATTTCCTGCACATCACTACGCAGGATGCGGGAGAATACGGCCTGCTGCTCGCCGTCCTGTAGCTTATCCCATGCTACGTTTTCATCCAGTTCAAGCGTCTCTACCGTGAACTCTTCTAGGGTTTGGCCTATTGCCTTCGCGCCCAACGCTGCCTCCGCTAACTTCTTGCTAACCTTGCCCTTGGCTTTCTTGTACTGCTCAATGATGCCATCAACCTCTCGGTCTGAGATGTCGATGTTTTCAACAGAAACTGGGCGGTCTACCACTTCCGTGCCGAAATCGGCCAGCGCGTCAAATCCCAAAACGGCGCTTACTACCTCGTTCATCTCCTGCTCTGTTGTCGTAGTTTCGCCAGCTAAAGACCTAACTTCTGCGGGGCCAAACCTCACTCCCTCTTCGGCGGCCTTCTCGGCTTCCGCGATCACTTCGGGAGGCGGAGCTTGAGGAGCGACCTTCTCTATCACAGCGAGAACATCCATCGGATCGTAGTCGCTTACCAGTGCGACACCGATCATATCGGTTTCACCAATGAAAGCAGCCTGTGCGGGCGTAAGTTCTTGGTTCTCCGCAGCTACGAGTATCTCCGTAAGCTCATCCTGCCTCCGAGACTGAGTCTCTGAAACCGTCTCGGAAGGAGTCTCGGGTAGCGTCTCGGGAGGAGCCTCTGGGGAGACACCCTCGTCAGCCAGATTGTCCTGCCTTACCGCTTGAACACCATAACTCATCTTCGTTAATAGGTTCTGAGCAAGTGTTGCCTTCTTCACTTCCCCTTCTAATTGTTCGCTGCGTTCGGCGTCATCAAGCTCAGTATCAGCCATTATATCTTCTTGGCGCTGCTGGCTTTGCCTGTCTGCTTCCTCTAGGAGCGTGCCATCTTCGATCTCAGCAATGAATTGTTGGTCAACGGGGTCTTGGCTATTGACCCTTTCAATGAAAGTTGCCCTATCGAAGGCCCCATCCTCCTTCTCTTCCCACGCCTTCTTCGCTTCTGTAGCTACGGCTGCTTCCATCTTACTTTCTAGCTGCCTAGTCTTCATCCTACGCCTGCCACCTGCCATCCTCAGTAGGACATCAGCGACTCCGCCGACCTGACCACCGATAATGGCCTCCTTCAGGGCGTTGGAGGGTGCATCAGCGAGTGCGTCCTCGTCATACAGTTGTTTAGCCAACAGAGACTGGCCGAATGACGACGCGCCCTCCTGCACACCTTCTATCGCAGTGGCCTTGAGCCCGCTAGTGATATAGTCACGCGCCTCCCTGCCGACCAAACCAAGCTGGCCAGCCGATTCTATAGCGTCCGCTGCCCTCGCACCTGTAGCTGGTAGCAGCCTTCTCGCGGATCGCGTTAACGGTTTCGCTAGTTTAGCAAGGCGACCGGGGCCAGCCATTTCGAGTACCCCAAGGGCGAGACCACCAGTCAGGGCCTTGATCTCGTCACTACTAGAAACGTCCTCGCCTGTTCTCGCCTCGTAATCAGCGATCCTGCCAGCGGCTTCACCGGCACCCATTAGTGTCGCACCGCCCAAGGCTATACCGGGTCCGACATACGGGATTAAACTTGTGCCCACCATCGCGCCAACCTGACCTAGGCCCATGCCTAGCTGGGCTAGGTTTGAATCGGCGTACCGTGGGTCCTGACTCGCATAAAGCTCATTAAGCTTACGCCTAAGTTCTTTTTCTCGTGCGGTGTCTGAACCCGGAGTCTTGAGCGCCTCAAAGCCCTGAAGCGCAGAGAGCCCAAACTGCTGGGCACCTCGGGGGATATTCTTGAGACCCTGAAACGCAGCCCCAAGTAGAGTGCCTTCGTCTTCGTCAGCACGCTCGCTTCGTCTGTCTTGGGAACGTAGCGACCCTAAGCCGGAGTTGGACGGGCTGGGCTGCCTCTCTCGCTCACGATTGAGTGTACGCTGTCTATGCCGTTCACGTTTGTACGCGAGGTATTGTTCGATCTCCGCCTCAGTAGCGTCATCCGGCAAATCTTCATAGGTGCCGTCAGGCAGAAGGACCCTCGGCATTAGCCGCCGCCGGGCATTACAGCGTATCTGGCTGCTTCCTCACTGATACCACCCATCCGTACCGCCTGCATATCAGCCTCAATCTGAGCTATTACTGCCCGTTCTGCTGCTGTCAACGCACTCTCATCCCTATCTCCGACAATACGGTTTATGGCGTCAGCGGCCCTGTTTTCAAGGTCTTCGTAATCAGCCGCAGACAGCCGTCCGCCCGTTGACTGCGTGGCCCTCGCTCGACTCAAGCTCAACCTCAACTGCTCAAGTCTGTCCATGCCTGCTAACTCTTGCAGCCCCAGACTGCCCAGATTCCTGTCACGGTCTTCCTCGCCAAGCCTAAGAGTAGCGGCTAGAGCTTCCAAGTCGCTCCCTTTAAGACTGGCAATGTTTCTCATGCCAGACCGCTCTGCATCAAAGCGACCAGAACGCTGGTCATAGATGGCCTTATCGTCATCGCGTCTCTCTGACCGCAAGCTCTCGTCAAGGTCAAGTATGCCAGAGGTAGTTCTCTCTAGCCCAGCACCAAGATTTCGTGGGTTGCCCATGAGGGCCGATCCCAATTTCGACAAGAGATTAGCCTTTCTCAGGCGGTCAGTCTCTTCCCCGGTGCGCCTCCCGCCCATCAACTCAGCGATCCGCTGATCGTCAAGGCCAAGCTGCCTCTTCAAGAGTGCTGTTTCTCTATCCGCTTCCGCTTTTCTGAGGGTTGATAGCTCCGTCTCTGGTTGGGTACGCTTCTGCATTTTTGTCGTTGCGTCCCTGATCCTATCTCGCTCTTTATCGTAGTCAGCGGCTAACCCTCCTGACCCACCCCGTACAAGCGAATCGAAGCTAATATCAACGTCATCGGCGGCGGCAGCACTAGGGGTAGTCTGGACCACCTGCTCCAGCGCGGCCCTTACTTCGGGGGATGGCCCTTCCTGCCTGATCGCGATCCCTTCCTGTGCCAGATCAGAGAGATAGTCGTCAACCTTTAATTTATCCTTGCGGCCAAACCCAAAGGGGAAAACACTCCCATAAGCGGTGTCAGCAAAGGCGTCTCCGCTTGATACGTCAACACCCTCACCTGTGTAATAATCATATGCCCTTGGATCACTCCTGATCTGTTCCAGAACCGTTTGATATTGGGCAAATTTATCCTTGGACGCTCTAGTCTCAAGAGTCGGATCGACAGCCGCACCTGCCACCTGCATTTCTGGCTCATACCCATAAGCCGCCTGTTCAATGTCTCGCATCTTCCGTATAAAAAGAGGGCTGTCGGGCTTTATACCAGCATCTTGAAAATCTCTGGCAGCGAAAGCTTTCCTTCTTTCGATGCTACGCCCTCGTGGTTCTTCCTGAGCAAAAAGACGAGCAAGATCGGATACCTCTCCCACGGGATCTATAGTGATCTGCCCGCCGTTCTGATAGCCGGGGATGAGACCGCCGCCGTAAGCCATCATCGTCGTACTGTCCGCACCCTCCGCACCCTCCGCACCCGCCAATCCCATGAAGCGTTGTTCCGCTATAGGCGGCGGGTTAGCGGCATCGGCCTTTGCCTTCTCATTATTATACCTCTTCTCTAGATCCGCCCTGCGCTGAACCTCACCGACAACGAGGTAGGGGGCATACCTCGCATCGGGCTGTTGCCCCAACTGCATAAGCATCTGATCTGAGAAGTTTTCTAGGTCTTTCGCTTGGCTAATTATGCTCATCTTTATTGTCTCATTTGCGGTCATTCAGCGGTTCGTTGCTTGTCCTCACGATCATTAGCCTCCGGTAAGCTTGCTGCGGTCCATCCTCCCGAAATTCTCGTTAGCCCAGTCCATCGTTG
>TARA_R110002124_G_scaffold116400_7_pt1 | contig 19361 bp, 31 predicted proteins | sample TARA_R110002124 | Tara Oceans TARA_R110002124 (sample SAMEA4397445) | marine metagenome | biome: Polar Biome; feature: [SRF] surface water layer (ENVO:00010504); material: water (ENVO:00002006), including particulate matter (ENVO:01000060) such as... | depth 5 m | reverse complement strand
GGATCTTTCTCTGCTGGGAAATCCAACACCTTTTGTTGCGTAAGTGTGATTGAGGAACATGAGAGCTTTAAAGAGATTATACTCTTCAGCTAGGCCGCCTTCTTCTCCCAAATAACCGATGTTGGTATGAAGTCCAGTGCTGTTTGTCATTTTAAAATAGCTTTGAGCCTCATATTCTTCATAGAAGTCTTCCAGATATTGAATGGCAGCATCCAATCCTAGCATATAAGGAGGATTATCTTGTGAGAACTCAATGCCACAAGACAGCGAACCATCTTCTTCAAACTTTAAAGTGTTTTGGTACTTGGACATGAAGGTGGGAAAGTAGGCCTCAAGTGCCTGCTCAAGACTATCAACATCACACCCATACTCTCCACCACCGCCGCCGGAATATCTATAATCTTCTGCCCATGAGTCTTCGTCAAACCACTGGTATTCTTCATAACCCATATCTTCAAGATATTGGACGGGATCCCTTTCAAATTCTTCATACCTTTCTTGAACATATTCGTCAGCTTTTTCCTCAACTTCACTGCGATATCTAGCCATTATCTTTTGAGACCAGTATTTTATATTGCTAGAACTTATTTCATCTATAATTGTTTGAATCTCGGCCATGCTGTATCTTAATCTTATGTCGTCAACATCACTATCCAGTGCTTCGTGGGCTTGTTCGGCAAACCATTCCATATTTTGAGAAGAAAATGTATTTACAAACTTTTCCATATCAACTGGTTTTTTGGATGTTGGGAAAATCTGTCCCGGAGCCCCTTTGCCTTTTAGTGATTTCAAATTGATGAGGTAATAGTCAATAATTTTAAGCATCGCATTTCTTGATGCTCCAATTTTTTCAAGTGGCTCTGGATATTCTTTTCCGCCCTCAACTTCAAAGCCCATGGTCATCTGATCATCTGACCAACCCAACAACTCTTGCAATTCAGCTATTCTTGTGGAATCTCCATAAACCATTTTTAAGAAAGGCATAGGCTCATTTAGAACTTTATCAACTGCTTCATCAAAAACATCTTCTGCCTCTGATTCTCCCTGATATGCTAAGGCTACGTGAATTATTTCAAGCTGCGAAGGGTTTGTAGAGGTATTATCGTAATACCACTCGACCATTTCAAAGCCCCCACCCGGCTCTTCTATTCCAAACTGTTCCGGTGTTGAGTTCATATAAACATCGTCGTGGAAATATAGTTCAGCATCGTTACCAATATAATTCCTCGCTGCTTCTTGGCGAGCATCTTGCATAGCCTCATATGCATCATCATCATCATATTCAGAGCCTTCGGTCTCTAATTCTATCTCAAAGGCAACTGTGAAGTTTTCTTGATCAGCCATTACAGCTTCTTCATCTTTTCTATTAAATTCGTTGAGAATCTCTTGGTTCTCTTCCAGATACTGTGACCATTTTTTCATAATAAAGGTTCCATTAATGTTGTTGTGTTATAAATAGTTTATTAAAATTATAACTTTTTTATTTTTTTACAATATGTTTCTCGACAAGATTCTCTATTAGTCTTGCATAGCCTTCAATATTTTGTGAATTATCTGGATGGAAATCATAAACGCGTTTGCGGTCTCTTTCTCGGAGATATTCATAATTATTCTTATGGGTTTTTAGAGCCATCTCCAACTGCTTTGCTCCGTCTTTTGATTTATATCCTTCATAATAATATCCGTGATCTTTAAAATGATGGCTGTTGTGCACAAAGGGTATACCCAGATACATGGCCTCAAGCTGTAAATAATTCAAAGCATTATAAAACTGATGAGAGACAATTGTTCCTGCAAATCCCTTCTTTAGAACATACGGGAGTTTATATCGGTGCTCGAAAGACATTTTACCGTCTTTGACGACTTGCAGATCGTTCGCGAATGCAACAAATGTCTTGCTCTTATTAAGAATTGTGGATCCAAATACATAAGCTTCATTAATTAAATCTTTGTTTTGGCTGTACAGATCTTCTATAATCAACATTGGAACATGGCAGGTTTTCACATAATATAGATTAGATTCTAATACTGAAATATTGCCTATATTCCAATCATCATTAAAACACAATAAATCTTCAGTGTTGTGATATAATAAAAAGAAAGGATCCCATATATAGGGGCACACATCAACTTCTGTCTTATTTAAAACCTCAAGAGACTGTTTGGAAAATTCAAAGTGTGGACTAACCCACATAGCTTGTCTGGGAGGCATAAAAGTCTTGGCCTCCATTTCTGGTTTATATATTGAATTCACAACAGTGTTAAGTAAAAACTCGTTACCATAATGAATAGTTACAGCCACACCTTTATCTTCTTTGATATATTTGTGAGCTGTTTTATCCATCAATGTGTTACTGGCTTCGATTATAATATCATACTCGCCGATATTATCTACGGTCAAATGACGAAGCTCATTTTCCATAAAAGTATTTTCGGAAATAGAAGCACTTTCACAGACCAGTTCTACACCATACCCAGCCTCTTTCAATATATTATATAAGTGATATACATTTTGGTGCAATCCGTTTGACCATATTTTCTTGTCACTTATACAGGTTATTCCGATTCTTAAATCACTTGATATTTTCATTTCACATTAAATAGTTAAAGACTTTCGAAAAAACAGTTAATTACCCTTCTAGCTAACGAATGATCCTTGTGGGGGTAAAAAGTTAGGCCTTTCTTAAACTCAATAATAGATATCACAGGCCGCCATATCTTTTCGCCTATTCCAAACTCTGAAGATAGCTCTTTGAGACAAGCAATTTGTTTATTCTCAGCAAATTCAAAAACTTCCCTCGGGCTAATTCCGAGAGCCTTCAAGTCTTTCTCAATACATTTTAATCCTTTTACTTCATGAAGAATTAACCTGATTTGCCATATCACAAAAAATCCCTTCTCAATAAGAGACATCTTTTTTATTAAAGTCGGAAGATACTTAACCCCGAGAGCGATATGGCGCGCCTCATCTTTTTCGAATAGAGGCAGAACCTGCGTAAGTATAGGGTCTACATTCGACTTCCTTAAAAATCTAAAAATAGTAATCGCTACAGGCTCAACCATTAGTTGAAGACCAAGTAGCTTTTTAGCTAAGTCTTTTGTCTTGTCTACCTCTTCGAGTACTCTAAGTGCAGGCTTAAAAATTGCTTTAGGTTTGAAATTGTGTCGCCTTCGCAGGTAATCTCTTATGACATAGAAATGCCTAGCCTCGTCGTGAGCTTGAGATACCGCTGCCATTTTAGCCCCGAAATCATCAAAACGAGCAGACATTTCCGACGAAGTAGTCCATGCCACATACTCTCCCCACAATATTATGCTTAATATGTTTTCAAGAGCAGCGGCATGACTAGTGTCTAAATTGAGCTTCTCATTTGGGAACTTCTCGAATAGATCGTCTAGGACTTCAATCCCGTCCCAAATTTTATCCTGACCCTTATGATATATTCTATCTAAATGATTCTCATCACTATAATATATATCAAAAGGAACAATCATTTTTTACAGAAACCAGCGGCCAAACAATGCACCACTAATCCAAACTAGTGCTGTGAACCAATACACTTCAGCTGGAGCATGAAGCATGGCGAATTCTTTACATAGATCCTTAAAATCTTTTAATTTTTGTAGCATTATTATTTTCTCCTTTGTGAAATATCATATAACCATAAATAGTTCTAGACTGACTTAATTGCAACTTTCTTCTGACGGTCGGTCACATCCATAATTGGAACAAGCATCTTCCATCTCCTGCGTAAATATCTCAAATAGAGATCTATTTTCCCTTTCAAACTGGCCACAAGCCAGTATCTTAGACCACTTATTGATGATATCTACTCCTTCTGCGGTCGTTGAATAAACGAGTGCCTCCAATTCAATAACTGCCCTTCCATCGGAAAGAATATAGTAAGACACATCACAATCTTCAAAGTCCCATATCCAAGCTTCCTTGAATACAGAAAACGATTTAGTGTACCCACTTAGGGATAAAAATTCAACTACAGAGGAATCATCATTTGATGTCATATCTAGATTTATTTCTTTCCGAACTACATTTCCTTCCCTCTTTTGTTTAAGGGTAAGTTCTGTTTTTGTTCCACCTTTTCGATATCTTAAGAACGACTCCGTATCTTCATTGGTGTAGTAATCATCGCAAGAGCATACATATAATGGCTCGTACTGTCTGCCAATTGCATTCTCTAAAGTGGTTTGAAAATCCTGTTTGGAGACATCTCCGGCCCAAAATTTATATTCTATTTCCATATTAGATTCTATACCTGTCATCTTATCCTCTTTAGTTTATTCTATTATACCTCAAGAGAACTACCATGTCAAGTATTATTTAAATTTATTCACCCAATTCTTGTGAATGCTATCGCAAATCTGACTTTCATTAATAGGCAATCTTTTTCCACCGGGGAAATCCATGCTTGCTTGAGGACTCAACCCATCATCCCCAATGGCTTCTTCAAGAGTTAGAAAATAAGCAGAGTGAAGCATTTCTTCAAAATCGCTTTTACCAAATTCTCCCATTAACCACCGTTCAGCTACCTCTGCTTTACTGTCGCTATCTTCCTTATTGACTTGCCATGCTGCTTCAATCACAAATTGAGGAGGATTATAATTTTCAAAAACCACTGCCCAAGCTTGTATATCTGGCATCAGTGTCTCTGTGGTAAGTACTCTTCCTGACATCTCTCGCATAAAGGTTTCTTTGAATTTATTAGAATTTAAAATCTTTTCAACAACTTGAGGCTTTCTATAATATTCTAACTCATCGTCGATGCCGTCTTTCTCTAATCTTTTTAAATCAAAAGAAATTTCTGGTGTCTGAAACCAAACGAGTTTGGGATTATCTTCTTCATCTGTATCTGTTTCGACTATCCAATCCGAATCTTCTTGTAATTCACCGGATCTTGCTCCCATATAAAGGTTTAAGAAAGGGCCTCCGTCTATAAATTTAGTGGCTATAAGTGCTCGTACTAAATCTTGTTGCAACCTGTTTCCTGACACAGATGCTTCTCTGTCCATGTTCAAAACGTCTTCAGCAAATTGTCGAATGTCACCTTCATAAGTTGAAAGTGACCATTCGCCCTCACTAGCCCCACTGGTAATAAGATCAGCGACATCAAAGAAGAAAATAGCATAATCTCCATCAACTTTTACAGGGTGTGATCCACCGCCGCTGAATTTACCGCTTGCTCGTGGGTCGTCCATATTTCGAGTAATTACTTTTATATCATCTCTGGTGTACTTGTTGTCTTTTAATTTCTGTTGTCCCTCTTCGGATAATTCTTCCAGTTCAATCGGAACGCCAACATAGCCTTTGAAATAATAAGATGGCTCGCCACCCCCCAACGGATCACCCATTTCAACAAAAATCTTTGAATAAAAATATTGATTATTATAAGTATTCATCGTTGCCAAGACATCGGCTTTCATCTCATCCCAGAGGTCTGCAGGTTTCGCAACCTCAGCATCTGTATTTTCCCTAAGCCATATAGACATTTTTTCAAAGCCTTCGGCATCATCAGAGTGCTCGCCTGTTTCCTGAACTTGCGGGTTTCCGAGAGTTTTAATAAGCCAAGCAATATGCTTATAAAACTTCTTTTCTGGGGCTTTATTAAACTTACCTTTAATTTGATAAATTATGTTTGTATCCGGGCTATAAGCGACCGTAACATAAGATCCAGACTTCTGCTGGTTCTTGTTTTTGTAACGCAGTGAGTATAGTGTTGCGGCTCTTGAGTCGCCACCACAATGACCCATTCTATCTGCTTCTATGGGGCAACTATCGGTCTGTAAATCATACCAATAAGAAGTGTCGTCAAAAGTGTGCACTTTCTGTTCTTCCGTTTCAACATCAGCAAGCCAGTTTCGTGCATATTTTAAAAGAGCAGCATCCGGAAAATAATTGCTCTCCGCTATAATCTTAGGGATCTTTTTATATTCATCAGGATGAGACTTGAGCCAAGTCTGCACATCGAGCGTCATGTCGCCAATCTTTCTTCCGTAATCATCGTAAATATCTTCGGCTACAATCTCAAACATTTCTGGAAAGGCTTTCACCTCGGGTGCATCTCCAAGCAGATTTTTTATAATTCCTCTGGAGTATGCTTTCTTTACCATCTTGATGCCTTTTTGGACATCTCCTACTTTGGTTCTCCATGTTGAATATCTAGCACTTCTGCTGTGATCTGCATTTTCTCCAACGAATGCGGCGCGCATATTATCAAGAAATTGAGTTATTTTTTCTTTATCTTCGGTGGATATCTTATCAAGAGTTCTAATAGCATTATCACCATTGAAAAGACTAATAGTAGAAGAGAAGATTTGATCCGAGAGATGAACAACATCATTCATCAAAGGCATAGCATATCCACGGGTCAACTTATTGAACACTTGCTTCTTGAACAAATTGCCAATCATGGTCTTGCCCTTTTCGGGCACACCTTCAAAATCTCTGTTAATTGCTTCGGCCACCGCTGCTGGCAATCCAATGTCGAAAAGACCCTCGTTAAGCAGGAGAGGGTTCGATTCAGATAAAATAGATGATCGCCAATTTTGGATATAGTTTTTCATATCTATAATTAGTTTATTTTAATTAAAGAAGAAGATTTTTTATCTGTCTCTCCAATCTCCTGATTCTATAATTGGCCTGCCTCTTACAAAGCCTTCACCAAGGATATAGGCTTCTACTCTTGTCCCACATTGAAGCTTAATAATATGTCTTCGGTAAAACTGGGGATGTCCTTCCAACTGATCCAGCCTTTTTCGTGTGAAAGCAGATACTTTATGAATCTCTCCGATAACTGATCCCGTTCCTCCCCGAACCATACCCGGAAAGTCACCCAAATCATATAGGGTAAAGCCCCTCTTGGTGACAGCCTTTTTAACGTATTCGGAAGATCGGTCGCTCAAAAAAGAATAATTCGACTCACCCTTCATTAAGGATCCATAGACAAAAATATACATCAGTCCTCTCTTTTAAACATAATTACATTATCGGGAAAGTCTTCCACTATTTCTGCTTGTTCCCGCAGTTCAATCTGATAGTCTTCTAGTCTATATTGTAAATCAGCTAGTTCTCTTACAACATTGATTCCCTCGTCTATATCAAAACCATCAGGAAGAGTATCCGCCCCAGTCCACTTTAGCCACTGATCGATCGTTTGATTTAGAGAAGAAATAATTAGTTGTACATCATTTCCAGTTAATTGTAATGGTTTCATTTTTCCTCACCCTTATATTATAACGGTTATAATATAGAAAGTCAAGGATTATTTTACCACTTTTTGCAAGACCAATATCTGGCCTTTGTTTTTGGACCCGGTGTTTTACATTTGTGTCGGGCCCTAAATGATTTACGTGCTTTAGGGTTGGACTTACGGATCCGCATATTAGGATCCCCGAAGTTTACCTTTTTAACATTTCCGGTCTTAGGATCTTTCACAAAGACTTTAAATTTCTTAACATCACCACGGGTAGGCTTATTTAATGTAACCTTGCGGCCTTGGTATTCAGCCTCTTCTAGAACATCATCCCAGAACTCCATGTCCTCTATAATAGTACCATCATCTAAAGAGGCTTCTGTGATATGAATATAATTTTCATTCTTAGGTTCTGTTTTACATGCGGATGGTGTAGGGCGACAATAGGGCTTCTTTTTTCTATCGCCCTGTGCACACTCTTTATACCCCCCATCACCATCAGGAGCATTACAATCAACCCATCCACCTTTGGAGCCTTTCTCTCCTTTTCTTCCGAACCACTTTCTTAAATCGCCAGCATCCTCGCTACTTTGTTTTTTCTCATCTAGGCTATCATCTTTTAGGATAATATCACCATCAGTATGAACGACAAATTTTTCTTCATCTTCAATGGTGTCTTCTATTTCTGATTTTTTTGCTTTTGTATGCTTTATGAGGGCATCCATTCCAGCTGCCCCACCTTCATCCCTTAAAGCCCGAGATATCTTAAGGGCCAATTCTTCCTCTTCTTCAGAGATCATCCCTTGTTCTTTTAACCCTTTCCAGATCTTGCCCTGACGACACTTTACAACCGCTCCGGATGCATATGCAGACGGCCAAACATCATACTTTCTTTTAGCTATTCTAGTACATCTATCGCCTTTCTTTGCATTCTTCTCATCTAATTCTGGGTGATATCCAAGATATACTTTTCGGATTGCATCTCCGATTTTCACACCATCTGCTTCAAGTTCGGCGGCTACAATATTATTGGGATCGTCGTACCAATAATATACATCATAGCCACCATCTTCTTTCCACTTCACAACGAGTCCTCGGGCATGCTCTTCAGTATCTGCGCGAAGAACCATAGATTCACCTACAGGTAAAAGGAGGTCAGTCTTACCAAGCCCTCCCCCTTTTTGCTCTTTCATAACTTTTATTTTGATACTCATGTTTATAAATAGTTTATTTTAAATTTAAAAGAAAATAAAAATGGTGGAGGTGGCGGGGGTCGAACCCGCGTCCGTCATAGCTTCCATTTCAAGTCATTCACAGGTTTAGATTATTTTTTTAAATAATCAAATAGCTTGCTAGATTCCCGTTGCCTTACAAGCATTAGCAACTTGGATATTTATCTGTCGGCAGAATCACCTGCTTATTCGTTATTGAGTAACAAGGTAAACGAAGACCCAGCAAACTACGCTGCTAGAGCGATAGCTTGGAAATGATTATTGTTATTGGCAATTATCAAGTTTTCAATAAGTTTAAGGTCGTTTATCGAAGTAGACCACCTGCACTATCCATTTCTGGTACAACGTCGAAGCCTAGACACCCCCGTTAAATTTAGCAGCACTTACATTTATCACAATCACATTCACAGCAATCGCAACATTTGCATTTTTCTTCTGTAATTTTCATTTATTCTCTCCCAGAAGCATCCGCATCGCCGCGATATACTTTTTGTAAATTAGCTTTCTCATCATCAGTAAATGCCTCGCCTCCAGTACTTTCACTGAATTCTCCCAAGGCATTTAAAAGATCTGCCAGCTGAGGGTCATCTTGGCTGGCAGCCTTGTCTTCTGCTTCTTTAGCAGATAACTCTCTCCAGCGCGCCGGAATTGAGGGAATCTTTTGAATGAGGCTCCACACCATTCTGAATGCTCTGGGGTTCAGGAGAAATGCTTGCTGTAGGCCGGTAACCATAGCAGGGTCGACTTCATCAAGTTGCTCTTCTTCATAAGCAGACACTTCTTCCTTAATAATTTGAATTAATTTTCGTTTTGTAAGTTTCATATGAACTCTCCATATATTTTCAATCAATATAAATAGTTTATTATTTTTTTAAAATCAGCAATTTGCAAAGTATGTGAGACACAAGACACCAACAAGAGAGACTATCATTACGACAACTCCCGCAACGAATGTAAAGTAATCTTTGAGGGGTATTCTATTCTTCATCGCTACTAACTATGTTTGAATCTCGATTAGAGGCATTATTTGATGAAATTTCTTTGGCTAACTCGTCTTGAGGCGGCGAATCTCCATACTGTAATAGACTGATGGCACTACGTATCACCCGTTGTTCGATCTGCAGTTCTTTTTCTAGTACTAGCGATTTCTGGTATTCAACCAGATAGGACTTCATGGCTTTCTTATTTGCCATGATAGTCTTCCGCCTCAATTCCATTATTTTTCGAAGTTTAAAAATAACATCTTTATTTTGACTCATTCCTGATCATACCACATAACAGCGGAAAGTGCAAGGAATAAAGCAATTAAAAGGAATAATAAAAATTCTAGAGAGATATAATCAAGCATAGTTAACGATTATCCTAATCGTCCCAAGGCACTCAGCCTTCGTCTACAACTGGACCGAGACCTTTCTTTTCAGCATCTTTTCTGGCTTTTTTTGCTTTTTCTTTTGCCCTTGCCATTCTAATCTGTGCTGGAGACATTCCATTTGCGTCGCCGCCGCCCTTGGGAGCAACACCGGGAACAACCAGTTCTTCCATCGGCTCGTCATATCTTGGTGATTCTTCCTTTTTTCCGATTACAGATTCTTCTTCGAAGACTTCATCTCCGATTTCTCCATCATCATAATCGAATGGGCGGGTTTCCCTTGCTTTGGTAGCTGGAGACATTTCACTATGGCCTTTGGTAGCACCATCATGACCCTCATCTACACTTTCGCAATCAACATGGTCACATTTTTCGTCTTTATCATCACCATCATCGTACTTTCCCTTTTCTTCATTAATCCAAGAATCAAAAGAAAAATCTCTAAAATCTTTTTTTAGTTTTTCTTGTTGGACAGAGTTTTCAATAACTTCTTGTCCTTCAACTTTCTCGTTAAGGAAATAACGAGCATCGAATCTTCTTTTATTTTTAAGTGTTTTTCTCCACTTTGACATAACAATGTCCTCCAGTTTATAATATAATTAGTCTCTTAACCCGTTTAAGGACCATTATATTCACAAGGGCAAACATCACCTTGAACTGACTTAGAATTGTAGGTTATTTTAACACTATAACATCCATCTTTAATTTTTCCATATATGAGAATATCGATGATGTCTCCTGTCACTGTATCTTCGATCCTCATAGTGGTATCATTCTTGCAATACCAATCAAAATCATAATTATAATATCCATATCCTTCTTCGGTATTCCAGAAAAAGGTCCAATCTGGTGTGACAAGCGTGCAATAATCCTTATAAGCCGGCACAAAAGTATTGGCAATTGTATTATCTGTGTCGAAGTCCCACCACATTCCGTCGAATTCATCGACATTACAAGTCTTTACTTCATATCCATCGACATCTGGAGTCGCCGTATAACCCGTGGGTCTCTCTGCGATACATGCGGAAGATATTAAAATAAAAAGCGTTAAAAGAATGTGTCTCACATTAGTAACTATGGAGAAGTTTTTCAAAAAGCCTTTTTTTATTTTTTACTGGCCGTCTATCAAGCTTTGATCAGCAATCGTTACTAAATTGGCCACAGCATCGACTAATGCATCCTTTTTTGAGCTATCATCGAGCCCCAAAATAAGATTATTTATATTTTGTGCTAACTTAAAAATGTTCTCTAAGATACCATCGTCATGACTATTGTTTGTTTGGTTTACCTGACCCTGTGCAGATGAGGGCATATTTATATCGGCAAGATGCTTGGCTGTGGCTATTTGTGCTTGGTCATCGCTGACTTCCAGTATGTAGCTTATCTCTTCAGAAATGATCTTTTTTAATTTTTCTTTAGTTATTTTCATGATGAATTATACCTGTGTGTTTAATATATAGTATCTATAAGCTAAATTTTCTCAAGAATTCCGCTATAGACTCTTCAGTGACATATACATCTTCCAGACAAGTGTTTTCCAACATATTATTTATCATTCCACGTGCATAGTTTTTAAAAGCCTCTTCGCTAAAATCTTCTTTTAATCTTGACTGGCCATATGCATGTCCAACCCACATAGACTGGGATAGAAGCTGGATCATCTGTTCTCTGTTATACATCTTTTAAATTCCCCGTAATACCTTTAAATATCATAGCCTGCAAGGAAGTCCTCTAGAGCCTTGTCTGTGGCTCGGTCATTTTCCAGATTAACATCTCTCAATATTATATTAATCATTCCTCTTGCATAATTCCTAAACACCGATTCATCGAAGTCTTCTTGATCTTTGTGATCACTATAGATACTTCCGACATATAGTGCTTGAGATATTATTGCCGCCAATTGTAAGTCTGTCATAATTTTCCCTATTGTTGATAATAAGTTTCTAAAGAATCTGCATAGCCATAGTAATCAGTTGCAATGATATCTATGTCATACCACCTTCCGCACCCTAGGTTCGTATTCTGTTCTAGAGCAGTTGCATCCCATAAATATTTACCTGAAGGCCTCAAGGAGAAATAGCTCCTCTCCCCATACGCATTATATAAATATATCTCTACCTGTCTCACATCTTGTATCTGTACTGGATGATCCACCCAGACTTGAAAAATCCACATGTTATCATCATAGCCGGGATTGAAGTGGCAAGAAACATGAACTCCGAATATATCCGGGCTAGCCGGAGTATAACAGGAGGTCAAGAATAGGGTAAATGAAATTAAGAAAACATAAAAATATTTTAGCAGCTGCAAGTTATACTCTCTCTTTTTATTTATTCTTCTTAGGGTATTTTAAAGTTGGGCCACCGCCCTTTGCTTTAGAAAAAGTAGCAGCCAAGCTAGCTTGCTTCGCTCTCTTTCCGCCTTCTTTTGCTGCTCGATCGATGCACGATTGAGTTACTTTCCCACCACACCATTCAGAAAAGTCTCCCTCTGTCCCTCTCTTCTCAACACCTTTGGCAAGCTTTTCAAGCGGCTCATCCTCTTCTTCAAGCTGATCCATCTGCACAATATCTGCAGGAATAGCCATATCAACAGGGATCCCTCCGGAAACCATACCTTCGATAACAGCCATAATTTCATTTATAGCGTCTGTTCTGCCGGCATCATACGCGGCCTCGGGTGTCATTGTGGAAACATCTCCGGCAAGGGGCAGCCCTTGGACGGGTACATCTTGCACAGTCGGCGCAGCCGAGTCGCCACAATTTTCTTTCAGAAAATTTTTTTTAATTGTTATTTTGTAAGACATGATTTTAAAACTCCAAATTTTTTTTAATTAACATTTCTTTGTGATATCTGCTCCAATTCTTCTTGAATTGCTTGTGTGATTAATTCCTCAAGGGTACCCTCTTGCTCTTCTTCTAGGGGCATATCAGGCGGTTGTACCGCATCCTTAGCCATCGCAGCTGCCAGAGCATCCTTACCGGCCATGGCGGCACTGCCCATTGCTACCCCAGCTAAAGGAATCAGAGCTGCTTTACCAAGGCCTTTAAGGGCCATCATAAGCTCTTCAGGACTGTTTGCACCCAAAATGCCAGCATCAATCAGGGTTTGTGCCGCTTGTTGTACAAGCTCCATTCCTTCTCCTTCAGAGATTTCTCCGATTTCTTCGCTTGATTGGTCGCTGTCAGCAGGAGCATTTTCTCCGTCACCGCGTCCAGTATTATCAATATCTAAGCTGGCCATCTCTTCCATGATGATATTTTTAAGTCTTTGTCTAGTAATTTTCATTTCTCGTGTTTCCTTTTAAATTTTTGTGATAGCCTAGAACCGAGATCTGTGATCTCATCTATAATGGCTTCTGATAAATACATTGCATTGTCTATAATAAAGTGAACCATGCATATTATGGGTACCAATAGCACTAATCCAGCAGTTATACCTGCAATATAAAGTGCTATTTTACCCAATAAAAGCATATGAACTTATAACTCCACCAGAATTGGCTCGTCGTTGCCCAACTTAATATATACTTTACCCGCTGACTCGCCTCTATCTCTGAATGGATATACTACTCTCGACGTTGTGCTGCCCATTCTTTGGGTTATACGCTGTCTTGCATCGGATATACGGTTAACGATAGAGGAAAAAGTAGCATCAGATGCCAGCTTTTCACGCATTTCTTCCTCGGTTCCATTAAAAGCGATCGCTTTCCACCCTCGACGTGTCTTTGCAATATCCAAGCCTAGTGATTCCATCTCATCACTGACATCATCAAGTGTGACAGAACTGCCCCCTTTCGTCGCCGGTGCAACGAGAATGTCCGCGTATTCTGTGGATCCATACTTTCTCTGCTTCTTATGGCTTCCAAAGTCGCCCCGCTCGGCCTCTTTGACGGCATTTTCGACCTCTTCGCGGATGATTTGTGTTAATTTCTTAGTTGTAAGCTTCATTTTAAAGCTCTCCTTCTTGATTCGTCTATAATTAGTCGCTATTTTTTTTAAAAAACTCTAATTTATCGAGTTTTATGCCGCCAAACTGCATAAATGGTGAACAGACCGACGACAAATATCCCGAATGCATCATCTAGTTGCCCCAAGATGGGCAAGAAATCGGGAATTAGGTCAATTGGTGACACTGCATATGCTGCTGTGCCGAACCATGCGGCCACTGTTGTTAACAATAAGGCTGGTTTACTTGTCTTTTCGATCATAAATCACATCCCCGGATAGATTTTAAACAGTTTTTGAAGGATTGAGTCGGTGGTTTTTAGCTTTTTTCGTTCTTCGCTCTCGTCTTTTTGCTTATAGTAAGCCTTTAGCTCTTTTAACCTTTGGACTAATCCATCATCTTGTTGAAATATCTCGAACATTATTGCTTCTCCTCTTGAATTTTGTTTCTGAATATGCGATACAGATTCTCTTTCTTCCACTTTCCCCCTGCTCTATTTGTGAGCCCTCGATCATTTAGAATTTCTGCTGTAGATTTCCATGTTTTTCTCTTTTTTAAGCGCAAATCACGGACAGTGGATAGAATAAGTTGTTCTTCTGGGTTTTCAATGAGTTTTTTATTGTGCCCTTCCATATATCCAAAGGGTATTTTACCGGAATAACGAAGACCATTTTCTCTTTTCTTCTTAAGAGCCGCTTTAGTTAACTCTTTTATGGATACTGCTTTCTTGTCATGGACCATTGCATGACAAGCATAGCAAAGGGGTATTGTCTTTGTTCCACCACGGCTTTTTGGGACAACATGGTGATCATGCATCTCAATTTGGTCTTCGGACTTTTCGCATTCAAAGCATATCTTCATAATGTCTTATTATAGCACAAGTGCATAAATCTGTCAATTTTTTTCTGGGGTTTTTTTGGGGTTCGTTTTCTGGGAAAATTTCTGGGTGTGTATCGCGGGTGTATCTGCGGCGGATACCCTATAACCCCATATAGGGGTTAGATTCCGGAGAGGGGGGGAGGGGCCCCCCCATATTGCCCTTCGAACCTGACAAATCGTTTGGTCTGTGACATGTCAAGTTTCTGTCAATTAATTGTCAACACTGTGTAAACTTTGTGTGAACTCCGTGTGAACTCTATGTCAATTAATTGTGAACTCTATGTGAATTCTTTTAATGGGTACAGAGCGCGACATCCTCAAGCTGTCGTCGCTCATCCTCCCTAAATGCCTCTAAGATATCGCTCTGTTCTTTATTAAGCACACTGATAAGAGGATAGTCTCTTATGTGATGCTCTATAGCCCATAGCTTTTGTAGCTGGTATTCTATTTGCCAATATCTATCTAGGTTTTTAGACATTTATTTTTTATATCCTCCGGATGATTATGCTTAAGAGAAGAAGCCGCCGCTATATAACAGGATAAAAAGGATGGCATAGCTCACCGTCTTTGACCATAGCTTGACTTGAACCTTCGCGCCGTTAAGGATACCAGCCAACAATAGACCGGATGAGAGATAGATGAGAACACCGATGATGGGGAATGTTAATGTCATTATTTTTTTCCTCGCTTGGATTGATTATCTGATTTAGAATTCTGTTTTTTAGATATTGCTTGTTTGGCCTTCAACCGTCTTTTGACGGTCTTAAGCCTTAAGCGTTCAAGGCGCCTCTTGAAGACATCTTTCATGTTAGGCATAGGCGACAGCGGCAGGCGCAGGGGTTTCGTTGTCGGTCCCGACAATCAGGTACGTGGTTGAGCCTTCTTCGTTGTCTGTAATATCAACGTGGGCCTTTCGGTCATACTCGCCCTCTGCATCCATATAGACGGTAATCGTGAAACTACCCACCTTCAATACAATGGAGTCTGCGTCGGGGAAGTGGTTGTCCACCTTGATATCACGGCCTTCCAAAACATCGACCTCGGCTTTAAGCTGGTCGATTTCCTCGGCTTGCTCTACACCCCGCCCCCCGTTTTCCATGAAGGCCACAGACAGTGTTTCCAGCTTCTCTTTCATTTCTCGCAGATTCATAATATCTCCTTGGTATAAGTCAGTCTTAATGGGCATGCGTTCCAGTCGTCTCTTGAAGACATCTTTCATATTAGGCATATTGGACACCGGCAGGTGTTGGTGTTTCGAGACCTGTGACCTCTGCAATCTCGGCAGGTGTAGCCGGAATGAAGGTATATGAATCAGTGCATAATGTGCGCATATATGCTTTTTTATGCTTGTTAGTAGTGTTGGAATAATATGCATTATTATGCAATACTGTATTCTCCAATTGGCTACCACCATGGAACACGACAACTTGAGGCACACCATAGGATAAGTGAGCGGTGTACTCTTTGGTTTGGATAAGGGTCTGATTAGCTTTTAATTGAGTAATTGATAACATAGTTTAAACGTCCTTTACAAAGGGTCTAGAGAATAAGGTTTCTAAATAGAATTTTAAATCATCATTGGTTTGTGGAGTCTCGGGTGCTTTCTGCAGACTCTGATAAGCTTGCACCGTGTAATGACATGCCGATGCATATATTAAATTTAAACAAAACGCATCCATGTTGCGTTGAGTTTGGGATATTGGGCCATTTACCGCTACGGTTTTATGTTCAGACATTATAGGCTATCCACGTCTGCATCGATGTTAGCCGCTACATAATCACAGATTTCATCGTTTTTATTAAGGTTATCAATGAAATTGCTCCATCCTTCGCGACGTGCGGGGATATCAACCTCTCCATCCTTCTCATAACTAGCCTTAATAGAGGGTAGAGCCTCTGCAGCGAAGCGATTAAATACAACGGTCTGCATATGATGCACACGGGTTTCCATTTGCGCACGGATGGACTCACCGATGTTTTCAGCTAATTCGCTGATATCGGCTTCAAAGTTGCCAATTGCGTCGTGCGCCGCGTCATACTGTGTGTCAAAGTCATGGCACTCTAATTGAGTTTCCATAACAGACATCACGATGTCCTCAATGGCCGAATTGAGTTGTTCGGTTAGTGCGTGTTCGATGCGAGAGATGATAGCTGAATCCATGTGTGAGTACCTCGTTTGTTTCTATATACATTATACTTGTTTAAAAAGGTCTTGTCTATAACTTAGTTGTCAAAAAGATGTCAAGGGAACGATTGGGGGCGCGACTTCCAAGCATAACGCGCTCAATTGAATGTCATCGGTGTGTTCCCCCCTCTTTGTAAACACATTATACCGCGAAATCACCACCTTTCATAGCCTTTTCTGACAAATATATGGGCCTCTTCATTGTCAAGGTTAAACCTAACATATGCGAGACTCCTTAATGTATTTATTTTTATTGTTTTATGGCCCTCCAATACGATGCGGTGCAAACGGGTGTTTTTTTCAGCATGCTTGACGTACAGCGAATAGGTTAGGATTCCCTTATACATGCGATAAGAACGAAATAATAAAACACTTGACAAACACAGGCACTACATATACCCTTGATCAAACCGTGATTTAGTCCCTTTCAACCTTGTCTATTAATAAACATAATAGAACAATCCCTATAAATACCAGTGTTGTCAATCCTCATCCTCCCACGATAACCCACTTTGAACCACAATCACCAACTCACTAGGCCAATTTGGGCGCAATGCATCCGCATCATTCCAACATACAAACTCCTGTGTCTCTCCCACAGACTTCAAACCACTTCTATCCTCTCTCCCATAAGGGTCATGGCTATACATAACATAACCTTTATAGCTGATATATCCTAATCCCCTTACAGAACAATGAACTATCTCATTCTTATCATATATTATATACATCCCTATACATACATCTTGACCTTCAATCTTCCATAGGTCCTTTATGATATCACCGGGGGAATACGAATAGCTTCCTTTAAACATTTATTTTTACTCCCCTCGGAATGATTATCTTTATCCGGTCAAGCTTTTATAAAGTTATCTTGTGGTACCTCGGTTGTTTTCCCTTGCCTACTGGCTTTCAAAGACTCTATGCAATACACAAGCATTTTAGGATGATATGCTTCAAGCACAAAGTACAAGTTATAGCCTTCATTGGGATTGACAACCAAGTGCCCACGTTTAAACTTCATTTTAAAAATCTCCTTCCTTATTCTGTTATCTCACAACTTCATTCTATATCTATATAAACGATTAGACGATTGTCCATATCTTATCTCGGGGTGCTAGGTCTTTGCTTTGCAGAACCCAATTATCTAGCTGTCCGGGTTGCCAATAGTTTGGTTTATCCCCTGAATATAAACAGTATGCTGTAACCATCCTTATATATCCCTCCCGTGTTCTCCTGCCATCGTAGGGATGGCTCTCCACCACTATCCACCTCGAACCCGAAGGTTTGTGGTCTAGGACTTGACCCAACTGCATAAATTTATTTGTTTGCTTCATCTTTCACATGAGCCTCTGAAATCATTTTTAAATTACCTTGTCTCTCACACAATTTAAGCCACTTCAATTCGTATGTTATAGTATATGGCACCTTGTTTGCTTGGGCTGAACCGTCATCATATATGGCTTTACTTGTCCATCCGGCCAATCTTTGGTTTACTGTCCCGATGTCTGAATATATCGGGTTTATCAATATCATTTGAATGGTTCGGCTATAACCGGTAGACCATTTAATCTCGATTATATCACCCGTTTGGGCACTATCTATAACCATGCTATCACTCTCATCACCTTTAAAAGAAAAAATTTGGGCGAAATAAAAATTTCGCGAATCACACGAATCACTGAATCAGAGGGTCCGCGCCCCATTTCATGTCATAACTCGAAATACCTTGATTGTTCCACATGGAAAGGGGGATTTTCAGAAGTCGGTCGCGGGGAATCTCAATAGTATCACCTTGTAACCAAGGCTTGCGACTATGATGGATACAGAGAGCATTGATGTGTGTGGGCTCCACTTTTAATATAATTGCGGTACATATAATATTTCTACCGTCATTTCTCAATAATTGGCCTCTTTCATATTTCATTTTATCCTCTCTCTTTTCTATGTATAAGACTTAATAGGTTTTTTATTTGGTCAATGGATTTAGCGGATAACCCGTTCCCTCTCTATATAAACAAAACGCCGGGACATTCATGATTGTGTGCAAGTCCTCACGTATATCGTCTGGAGATGCTTGGAAGACATAACACACCATATACTCGGGCCAATCAGGATGACGGTGCAAACTGATAACCTTCCATGCCCTCTTGTACACCCGGTCACGGTATACTAATATTTCACCCGGCTTGAAATCCATCATTGCTTTCTCTTTAGATAATTTGAGTTAATTTCGAATATTGTATTAACGGTGTTTATTTCATAATGTGGGGCGAAAATACAATATATAACTGTCTTATGATAATATGAATTGTATTCTGAATATTTGAAGTCCAGCACTATGCCCTCGTAACCATTTTTTGATACAACAATATCCCCCTTTCTAAGTCCCACTCTCTAAGCTCCATTCCATTTTCTGATATGCTCCACTTTTAAATGTGGCATGATAAAAACTGTGTCTTTCTGCTGATTCCAATGCACCATCGGGATTCAGTATAACATAAACCTCTGTAAACTTGCCCATATAATCATCTTCCCTG
>TARA_R110002124_G_scaffold11295_2_pt1 | contig 19413 bp, 11 predicted proteins | sample TARA_R110002124 | Tara Oceans TARA_R110002124 (sample SAMEA4397445) | marine metagenome | biome: Polar Biome; feature: [SRF] surface water layer (ENVO:00010504); material: water (ENVO:00002006), including particulate matter (ENVO:01000060) such as... | depth 5 m | reverse complement strand
ATGGAACTACGAAGGATTCATTAATACTTATGGATTTCCTGTATTCGAAACACCGGAACAGGTCATTCAAGGTATTGACAACGAAGAAATAGATATAGGAGTTATAGAGCATTGGGAAAATGAAGTTGATGGATTAAAAGAAGATCAAGACAGTTTAAATGAACTTTATAGACAGTTTCCAAGAACGGAAGATCATGCATTTAGAGATGAAGCTAAACAATCATTATTTAATTTGACTAAAATTTATGAGCAAATTGATTATAACAATGATTTAAGAAATACAAATATAATAAGTACGGGTAATTTTCAATGGTACAATGGTATATCAGATACTAGAGTAATGTTTAATCCCAATAAACAAGGAAGATTTAGAATAAGTTGGATACCACCTTACAATCTTCAAAATAGAACAATAGAAAAAAATGGAATTAAATACCCTGGAAACGAGCACTTGGGTGCTTTTGGGTGCGATAGTTATGATATTTCTGGTACGGTTGATAGAAGGGGTTCGAATGGCTCGCTTCATGGATTAACAAAGTTTTCAATGGAAGAAGCTCCGTTGGATCAGTTTTTTTTAGAATATATAGCAAGACCTCAAACAGCAGAAATATTTTTTGAAGATGTATTAATGGCATGTATTTTTTATGGTATGCCAATATTAGCAGAAAATAATAAACCTAGATTGTTATATCATTTTAAAAGAAGAGGTTATAGAGGTTTTTCAATGAATCGTCCTGATAAAAAATTTAGTAAATTATCTGTAACAGAAAAAGAAATTGGAGGAATACCTAATTCAAGTGAAGATATTAAGCAAGCTCACGCAGCGGCAATCGAATCTTATATAGAAACTAAAGTTGGTTTTTTAGGTGAAGGATATGGCGATATGTATTTTCAAAGAACATTAGAAGATTGGGCAACATTTAATATTAATAATAGAACAGCTCATGATGCATCAATTAGTTCAGGACTTGCTATTATGGCTTGTAATAAAAATAGATATGCACCAGTAAGTAAAAGAATAAAAACTTCAATTAATTTAGGTATAAAAAAGTACAATAATGATGGTAGTACCTCAAAAATTATAAAATAAATGAACGTATATACAAACCCTAATAGCTCATTTCCAAGTCAAGTAGTAAGCAATGAAGAAAAAGCTAGCATAGATTATGGTAGACAAGTTGCTCATGCTATAGAAAGAGAGTGGTTTAATCAAGGAAGAACTAATTTTAATAGATTTCAAACTTCTTGGAATAATTACCATCAATTAAGATTGTATGCTAGAGGCGAGCAATCAATTCAAAAGTATAAAGATGAATTATCTATTAATGGTGATTTATCTTATTTAAATTTAGATTGGAAACCTGTACCTGTAATTCCTAAGTTTATTGATATTGTAGTAAATGGTATAGCTGAAAAAGATTTTGAAATAAAAGCCTTTGCTCAAGATCCCGCTTCATTACAAGAAAAAACAGAATATGCTAGAAGTGTTCTTAGAGATATGTATACTCAAGATCTTCAAGGTATGGCTAATAAATTATTAGGAGAAGATTTTTCTAATTCACCTATTTCTCCTGAACAATTGCCAGAAACTCCAGAAGAGTTAGAAGTAATGATGCAGACCAGCTATAAGCAATCTGTTGAGATTGCAGAAGAAGAAGCTATAAATAATGTATTATCAAATAATAAATATGATAATATTAAAACAAGAAGTGTTTATGATTTAGCTGTATTAGGTATTGGAGCTTCTAAAACCAGCTTTAATGTAACAAATGGTATTGTTATTGATTACGTTGATCCAGCTTATTTAGTTTATTCTTATACAGAAGATCCTAACTTTGATGATATTTATTATGCAGGTGAAGCTAAAGCTATTACCATTGCAGAATTAAAAAAGCAATTTCCTAATATTTCAGAAGAAGAATTAAAAGATATTCAAAATATGCCCGGCAATAAACAATATGTTACTGGCTGGGGTAATTATGATGAAAACACTGTTCAAGTATTGTATTTTGAATACAAGACTTATATGAATCAAGTGTTTAAAATAAAACAAACAGAAAACGGATTAGAAAAAGTTATTGAAAAACCTGATACTTTTAATCCTCCACCAAACGACAATTTTGAAAGAGTTGCAAGAACAATAGAAGTATTGTATACGGGTGTAAAAGTTTTAGGAAACAATACAATGTTACAATGGGAGTTGTCAGAAAACATGACACGTCCTTATGCTGATACCACTCGAGTTAAAATGAATTATGCAATTGTTGCACCTAGAATGTACAAAGGTCGTTTAGAATCTCTTGTAAGTAGGATAACAGGATTTGCAGATATGATTCAATTAACTCATTTAAAATTACAACAAGTAATGTCTCGAATAGTTCCTGACGGAGTATTTTTAGATATGGATGGATTAGCTGAAGTAGATTTAGGCAACGGTACAAATTATAATCCAGCAGAAGCATTGAATATGTATTTTCAAACTGGTAGTATTGTTGGAAGATCATTAACACAAGATGGTGAATTAAATAGAGGAAAAGTTCCTGTTCAAGAATTAACATCATCAGCAGGTCAAGCAAAAATAAATTCATTAATTGGTACTTATCAATATTATTTACAAATGATAAGAGATGTAACCGGTTTAAATGAAGCAAGAGATGCTAGTACTCCTGATAAAAATGCTTTAGTTGGATTACAAAAATTAGCCGCTAATCAATCAAACATAGCTACTAAACATATTTTAAAATCAAGTTTATTTTTAACTTTAAGAATATGTGAAAACGTTTCATTAAGAATAGCAGATTGTTTAGCAAATCCTTTAACTAATGAATCATTAAAACAAAGTATATCTAATTTCAATGTTAAAACATTAAATGAAATAAAAGATTTAAATTTATACGACTTTGGTATTTATTTAGAATTAGAACCTGAAGCTGAAGAACAAGCGCAATTAGAACAAAACATTCAAGTTGCATTACAATCAGGCGGAATAGATTTAGAAGATGCTATTGATGTAAGACAAATTAAAAATTTAAAACTTGCAAATCAAACTCTTAAGTTTAAACGTAAGAAAAAACAAGAAGCTGCTGAGGCACAGCAATTAGCTAATATAAATGCGCAAGCACAAGCAAATGCTAAAGCCTCTGAAGCAGCAGCTATGGCTGAGGTTCAAAAACAACAAGCTATAACAGGTGAAAAAGTAAGCATTGAACAAGCTAAATCACAGTTTGAAATTGAAAGAATGAGAACAGAAGCTCAAATTAAAAGAGAGCTTATGGCTGAAGAATTTAATTATCAAATGCAATTAGCATCAATGAAATCTAAAGTTGAAACAACTAAAGAACAAGAAATTGAAGATCGTAAAGATCAACGTGTTAAAATACAAGGAACACAACAATCTGAATTAATAGATCAAAGACAAAATGATTTATTACCTAAGAACTTTGAATCTGCTGGGAATGACAACTTAGACGGATTTGGATTAGAGCAATTTAATCCTAGATAATTTTTTATTAATCAATTTTATACTATTATATTATGTCAACAACAACAGAAATACAAGAAGGGGATTTTAAATTAAAGAAAAAACCTAAAATGAAAAAACTTGGGAAAAAAAACGAAATTACAAAAGTAAAATTAGTTGAACCTAAAGTTGAAAAAGAAGAAACAATAACTAAAGTAGTTATACCTAACGAAAAAACAGAAGAAGATGCCGTTCAGGAGCAAAGCACAAATGAAGTGGATGTTCGCGAATCATCCGACAATGGCCAAGAAGTGGCTGAAGGAAACAAAGAATCTGAAGATACTACCAAAGATTCTGAAGAAAAATTAATAGAAGAAATTGTTGAAATTGGTGACGAAGTTGAAACCAAACAAGATACAATTAAAGAAGAAATTAAAGAAGCGGTAAAAGACGAAAGAATATTACCGGAAAATATTGAAAGCTTAGTTTCATTTATGAAAGAAACAGGTGGAAATATTGAAGACTATGTTCGATTAAATGCAGACTATGATAATGTTAATGATAAAACGCTTTTAAGAGAATATTATAAAAATACTCGCCCACATTTAGACTTTGAAGAAATTAGTTTTCTTATGGAAGACGAATTTGACATTGATGAAGAAGTTGATGATGAGCGAGACGTACGTAAAAAGAAATTAGCGTACAAAGAAGAGGTTGCAAAAGCTAAAAGCTATTTAGATGAACTAAAAGGTAAATACTATCAGGAAATCAAGTTGAGACCTGGTACTACCCAAGAACAACAAAAGGCTTTAGACTTTTTTAACAGATATAATGAAGAACAAAATGTTGCTAAAGAGCAACATGAACAATTTAAATCTAATACTAAAGAGCTGTTTAATAATGATTTCAAAGGTTTTGATTTTAATGTAGGCGAAAAGAAATTTAGATATAAAGTTCAAAACACAGATCAAGTTGCTGATAATCAATCTAATATCAACAATATTATTGGGAAGTTCCTAAATGATAAAGGTGAAGTTGTAGATACTAAAGGTTATCATAAGGCAATGTATGCAGCGTCTAATGTTGATAAAATTGCAAATCATTTTTATGAACAAGGAAAAGTTGATGCAGTTAAAAACGTAATTGATAAATCTAAAAATGTTAGCACAGAGCCTAGAGCTACTGCTGATGGAAATGTATTTATTAATGGTCTGAAAGTTAGAGCTATAAGTGGTCTTGATTCTTCAAAATTAACAATTAAGAAAAAACGATTCAATTAAAAATTAAAAATTAAAATTATGGCAACAGTTCCAGTGGCCCCAGTATTTGGGTCAATTAAACCGTCTCAAAAGCAACAACTTTTAGAGACAAATTATTTAAATTTTACCGATGGTACTAATGACTTTGCTCAACAGTATCTTCCTGAAATTTACGAACAAGAAGTAGAGCGTTATGGAAACAGAACGTTATCTGGCTTTTTAAGAATGGTAGGTGCAGAAATGCCCATGACTTCTGATCAAATTGTTTGGTCTGAACAAAACCGTTTACATATTGCATATGATGCATGTACTCACTCAGCTGCAGTAGCAGATGATATTACATTTGCAACTAATGCAACAGCAGGACCAACATTTGTAGAAAATGTTATTTCTGTTAACCAGACTATTGTTATTATGAATCCAGCTAACGGAGCAGAAGTAAAAGCTCTTGTAACGGGAAGTGTAACAGCAGGTGGTGTAGCCAGTATTACAGTGAAATCTTATACGGCAGCTAATGTTGCTCCAACGATTGCACAAGGTACGGCAGGATTAAAGATATTTGTTTATGGTTCAGAATATAGAAAAGGGACTACAGACAATGATATTAAAAGTGTAACTCCAAGTTTTTCTCAGTTTCACAACTCTCCTATTATTATTAAAGAAAAGTATGCGATCAATGGATCTGATACTGCTCAAATTGGATGGGTAGAAGTTGCAACTGAAGATGGAACATCTGGATTTCTATGGTATTTAAAAGCTGAATCAGAAACTCGTTTACGTTTTGAAGATTACTTAGAAATGGCTGTAGTTGAAGGAGAATTAGCAGCAGCTGGTTCTGGTGTTGCAGGAATTGCAGGTATTGCTTACGGTGGTACTCAAGGTTTATTTGCAGCTATTCAAGATAGAGGTAATGTAGTAAGTGGCTTTGTTGCTGCTGGTGGATTAGGAACATTTGACAACATCCTTAAAAATTTAGATACTCAAGGAGCTATTGAAGAAAACATGCTTTTCTTAAATCGTTCAACGTCTCTTGATTTTGATGATATGTTAGCTGGTCTTTCTGCTGGTGCAAACGGTGGAACAGCTTATGGATTATTTGAAAACTCTGAAGAAATGGCTTTAAATCTTGGATTTACTGGTTTCCGTAGAGGTTCTTATGATTTTTATAAGACTGACTGGAAATACTTAAATGATGCTTCTACTAGAGGTGCAATGGCAGACAATCCTATTGATGGTGTCCTTGTTCCAGCTGGTACATCAACTGTATATGACCAAATTTTAGGTACTAATATCAGACGACCTTTCTTACATGTACGTTACCGTGCATCTGAAGCGGATGATAGAAGAATGAAATCTTGGTTAACAGGATCTGTTGGAGGTGCGTTTACATCTTCATTAGATGCAATGGAAGTTCATTTCTTATCTGAAAGATGTTTAGTAGTTCAAGCTGCTAATAACTTCGTATTATTTACTAAGTAGTAAATTTTACAAATTATTATTCAGGGGGCATAATGCCCCTTGGGTAATTTTTTATATTAACTTTTAAATTATATTATATCATGGCTAAAAAAGCTAAAATTATGGATGCTCCAGTAATAGAACATGAAGCACCAATAGTAAAAGAAACAATTAAAAAACCTACTAAATCACAGTGGGAAATAAAAGACAGAAATTATTTTTTAACAGGAGCACATAATCCTTTAACTTATACAATACCTTCTCGTCATACAACAAAAGTTCCTTTATTATGGTTTGACTCTAATAATAATGAACAAAAAGAATTAAAATATGCTACTAATCAATCCTCTCCTTTTGCAAAAGATCATAAAGGTGAAGCAACTTTAGGACATATTATATTTAAAGAAGGAACATTAACAGTTCCTAAAGAAAAACAAAATTTACAAAAATTATTATCATTATATCATCCTAAACTAAACGTTTCTTATACAGAATTTGATGCAGTTGAAGAAGCTAAAGATGAATTAGATGATTTAGAAATGCAAATTGATGCATTAAATGCTGCTAAAAATATTGATATAGATCATGGAGAAGCTATTTTAAGAGTAGAATTAGGTTCTCAAGTAACTACAATGAGCTCAAAAGAAATTAGAAGAGACTTATTGTTATTTGCTAAGCGTAAACCAGATTTATTTTTAGATTTAGCTGCAGATGATAATGTAGAATTAAGAAACACTGCAATTGTAGCACAAGAAAATGGTATTATTAAATTATCACAAGATCAAAGAACATTTATGTGGGCTTCTAATGATAAAAAATTAATGACTATACCATTTGATGAAAATCCATATTCAGCAATGGCAGCTTTTTTCAAAACAGATGAAGGTACTGAGGTATTTAAATCTATTGAGAAAAAACTAAAATAACATGTAATATTAATATAAGGGGGATATAAAAATTATCCTCCTATATTAAAATAATAAAAAATAATGGCTATAAACGTAAACACCGTATATCAAACCGTTTTATTAATATTAAATAAAGAGCAAAGAGGCTATATGACTCCTCAGGAATTTAATAATATTGGTAATCAGGTTCAGCTTGAAATATTTGAAAAGTATTTTGAAGATTTAAATCAGCAAATACGTGTTCCGCAGGCCGACACAGATTACTCAGATAGAGTAACAAATTTAGATGAAAAAATATCTATATTTAAAACATTTGGAAATGCTATATATGATGCTACAACGCAACCAGCAACTCCTTACTTTACACTACCAACAACTGACGGATTTGGAGACCCCATAACGTTTTATAGATTAGGTACTGTAATTTATAATGATGAAGTTGAACTTCAAAGACTTCAAAGAGGTGATTTTTATTATATTAATAAATCACAATTAACAAAGCCCTCTACTTCGTGGCCCGTTTATTTATATGAAAACAATAAACTTTTTGTAAAGCCAACTGATATTATTTCTAAAATAACTGTTGATTTTATAAGAAAGCCTAAAGATGTTATATGGGGATTTGATGTTGGAGGACTGGGTCAATATATATATAATGATCAAGTTTTTAATGCTGCAACCGCACCAACAGGTTCTGTAGATTTTGAATTACAAGATTCAGAACAAACGGAAGTTATATTAAGAATATTAATGTATGCAGGTATTATTATTAGAGATCCTCAAATAATTCAAGCAGCAGCACAACAAGTTCAAATGGACGAAATAAATAAAAAAAGCTAATACATTATGGCACAACCTGATGGTGGTTTAATAACCGAAACAAATAGACAATATTACGAGGGTGCACAAAGTTTTAAAGTTATTGCAACTCAATTATCATATACTACTACTTTTAATACAAATTTAATATATGGTAACTATTCGCCTACAGATCCTAATTTTGGATTAAACAATTATGTTTTATATACTAGCTTAACTGGTTTACCTGGTAGTTTTGTAGAATATATTTTTGAATATAGTGTATTTAATAACACAATAACTTTTGCTGCAGCTTTACCTACTAATAGTTTTATTGTTGTGCAATTAAAAACTGACACAGGTGGTGAATATGGTAATCAAGATGCATTTGGTAGAGCTACGCAAGAAAACTATGGTAGCTATCAATATGTTTCTATTAATGATATTATAAATAATTTTATAATTGCTTATGTAGGAGCAGGAAAATTAATTACAAGTATAAAAAGAACTGATGTATTGTTTCATGCTAAGCGCGGATTACAAGAATTTAGCTATGACACTTTAAAAAGTATTCATTCATCTGAAATGACTGTTCCACCAAGTTTATCAGTGCCTTTACCTCAAGATTATGTTAATTATGTAAGTTGTTCTTGGGTTGATAGATTAGGTGTAAAGCACCCTATATATCCTACAACATTAACTACTAGACCGTATAGCACACCTTTACAAGATAATTTAGGTATACCCACCTCAGGAGCATACGATCAAACTTTAGAAGGTACTTCTCAAACAAATGAAAGATGGGATAAAGCAAATCCAAGATTATTAAGTGGAGGAATAACTAATAACGATATTAATAATGGATTAGCTCCTTTAGATATATGGAATTTTGATTGGGGATATGGCGGGTTTTATGGACAACGCTATGGACTTGATCCTGAAATATCACAAGTAAATGGATGGTTTAATATAGATGAAAGAGAAGGTAAAATGTCTTTTTCAAGTGATATTAATGGTGCATTAATTATATTAGAGTATATATCGGATGGAGTTTCATATGATGTTGATATGAAAGTACCTAAATTAGCAGAAGATGCTTTATATGCACACATTAGTTATGCTGTATTAGCTAGTAGAATAAATATTCCTGAATATATAATTAATAGACTTAGAAGAGAGCGCAGTGCTAAATTAAGAAACGCAAAAATTAGATTATCTAATATAAAATTAGAAGAGTTTACTCAAATAATGACTAATAAATCCAAGTGGATTAAACACTAAAATTAAATGGCTGAAGTAAAAAATGCTTTTGTTAAATCTAAAATGAATAAAGATCTTGATGATAGATTACTACCATCAGGTGAATATCGAGAAGGAATTAATATACAAGTTAGTAGATCCGAAGGTCCTGATGTAGGCACTTTACAAAATGTACGAGGAAATAAATTAATTATAGATTTTGCAACTTTAACAGGTGTAGCAGGGTTAACTACTATTGGTCAATTTACTGATTCTACTAATGAAGTAATTTATGTTTTTTTAACCGATTGGACACCTCCATCTACAAATCCAAATGCTTATAATACAACAGCAAATAATTTTATTTATTCATATAATGTAAATTCAAACACAACAACCCCTTTACTTAAAGGTGCTTTTTTAAATTTTGCTACTACTAATCTTATAATTGGAGTTAATGTATTAGAAAACTTTTTGTTTTTTACAGACAATAGAAATCAACCACGTAAAATTAATATTGCCTCAGCAGCTCCAATTCCCCCCTCAACAGAACCTATATATTATGATTCAGAAGAGCAGATATCTGTAGCAAAATATAATCCTTATCAAAGTATAAATCTTTATAAAGAAACTGGATCTAATACTGGTGTTTATGAAACGGCAATGTATGATAGAACAAATACATTATTGCCTGATGGCTCCGCAAATCCAGATGCAGATCCTAATTATCCAGGTGATCCTAATTATTTAAATGATAAATTCGTAAGATTTAGTTATAGATTTAAATTTGATGATAATGAATATTCTTTAATTGCACCTTTTACTCAACCTGCATTTATACCGGAACAAGACGGATATTTTTTAAACAACACAACTCCTTCTGGTAATTCTAAAGATGAAAATTCAACATATAGAAGTACTATAGTTGATTTTATGGAAAATAAAGCAGATAATATTTTGTTACAGATTCCATTACCATCTAATGGAAATGAATTAAATGATAAATTTAAAGTTTCTGAAATAGAAATTTTATATAAAGAATCTGATCAAGTAAGCATAAAAGTAATTGACACAATTAATGAAAATAAATTTCAATCAATTACAAATAATACATATGAATATAATTATCAAGCCAGAAAGCCTTATAAAACATTACCAAATGCCGATTTAATTAGGGTATATGATAAAGTTCCCGTTAAAGCTTTAGGACAAGAAATTATTGGAAACAGAGTTGTTTATAGTAATTTTCAAGATAAACATACACCACCTAGTTCGTTAGAATATTCAGTGAATGCATCTAATAAGTCTAATTTTAATGTTTCAGGAACAAATGAAACACAATGGGATACTAGTATTACAGAATATCCCATGCATACTCTTAAGCAAAATAGAAATTATCAAATAGGTGTTGTATTGTCTGATAAATTTGGAAGAACTTCTTCAGTAATTTTATCGTCCGTACAGCCTGGTGTAAATGACGAACAGGGAAATATATTTAAGGGATCTACTTATTATCATCCTTATAAATCTACATCAGATAATCTTCCTGCAACATGGCCAGGAGATTCTTTAAAAGTTTTATTTACTGCTGCTATTGAAGGTGGAGAAACTGGATTGTATAATGGTGACAAAACTTCTACTAGTTATAATCCTTTAGGTTGGTATACTTATAAAATAGTAGTAAAACAAACAGAACAAGAATATTACAATGTTTATTTACCTGGTATTTTAAATGAAGATCCAGGAGGTTTATTAGATGATCCTAAAGATACTGTTTCTTATATAACTCTTTTAAATGACAATATAAATAAAGTACCTCGTGATTTAAGTGAAGTTGGACCAGAACAAAAACAGTTTAGAAGTTCTGTACAATTATTTGGTAGAGTTACACCAGATGCTTCAACTAATACTCCTACTTTTAATGAGCAATTTTATCCAGGCCAATCTTCAGATACGGTATCTACTATTGGAGAACAAGATGATTTATTAGGTGCACCAGGAACAACATATAGCGATATATACCAATCTAAATCAAATCCGCTATTAGCAAGATCAACACAAGGGGATTTTGCTAATCCTATAGGTTCTAATATACATGCTTCAGGTAATTACAATATATTATTAGGCATATATGAAACCAGTCCTACAATATCATTGTTAGATATATATTGGGAAACATCTTCAACGGGATTAATTTCTGATTTAAATTTAGCAATTGATACTGGAACTAATAATCCAACAGGATTTAGTATTATTAATTATAATCAAAACGAAGCTAATGATCTAGGCAGTACTATTACTGATGATTTTTGGCCATTAGATTTAACAGATTCACCAATAGCACAATCAAATATTATATTAAATAGTATTGTAGATGCTACCGGTGTTTCAAGAAGTGGTATAACTATATTAAAAACGCCTGCAGGAGGAACAACTCCAAATGGTAATGTTCATGCTTATGATAGTTATGTTTTACAAACAACTGAGTACTTCTTTTTTAATTCTAATTCAGCTAAAAATAATTTTACTTTTAATTTTACAGTACAAGATTTAACTGGTGGAGGTGTTTCAAATATACCTTTTGATGCAAATTTAAATAATGCATCTCCTATAATAACAAATTGCCCAGGAACTATTGCAGTTGTGCCAGGAACACAAGATATATATCAATTTGAAGGAACAAATGGTTCAAATACAGGTGGAAGTTATACAGCTGAAGGATTAGTTTGGAGTTTAATTAATAACGATTTAACTTCACCTATTACAATAAATTCATTAACAGGTGTATTGCAAGATTTAACAGGAACTGCAACAGGAGCATTTGCTGGTACGGTTACATTAACAGATGCTGACGGGGGTTCTACTAACGGAGCTTTAAGTGCGACATGTGCTATTGATACTACTGTGGGTGCTGAACCTGCTAATGGAGCTTTTGCTGATTGTAAAACTATTGTTGGAACTAAAGGAGCTGTAAGTCAAGGATTTTTTTGGGTATCTGATAAAACAAATGCAGCACAACAAACAAGTGCGGTAGATAATTTAAGACAGCCTATATCTCAATTAGCATTAGATGATAATTTAGCACCACCTTTAACAGCTTCAGCAACTGTAACAAATGTAAATTGTCGTAAATTAGCTGATGCACCCCCTGTTTTAACCAATACAAATACTAATGTAACTTATAATAGTAATCAAGGGGCAAGCAATTTATCTCAAGGAACAGCTTATATAAGTGTAGATTTTGAATTAGAGCAATATACGGCACCTAATTTAGCGGCTACATTTAATTCAATAGCAAATTTTGTTAGCGGCCCAGAGGGACCTTATGTTTTATGGACAGCTTATTTAGAATATAGAATAGATGCTAATAGTGCTTGGGTTAGAGCAACAGATATTGAAAATAATGAAATATTTTTTGGGGGCCGACAAGAAGTAAATTATGAAGCATTTACTGTAGGGGCCGGATTTAATACTTATTCTGGATTTCATGGACCACAAACAATAAATGCAGCAGGAACAATAATTGATCCAAATACTTCAGACCCTATAAGAGCAGGTAATTTTTTAAATGTTAGTGCTCAAGATGTAATGACAGTTGCTACACAATATTTTGGTGCAGGAGGTAATAATGCTTCATTATATGGTAAAGCAAATAGAACTTTTGCTGTTGGAAAAGATCAAGGTTATAAACAAAGTCCTACTAAGCATGGAGATTATAGATTAATAATAAGTTACCCTTGGGGAGCTGCAGATTATTATAGTCAATCTAGCACAAAAGAAGTTGTAACAATAAACATAAATAATATAAATCCTTCAACAACTAATGTAAGATGTCCTGATACTACTACAGTTTTTTATAAAAGCAATAGATATAAAATTACCGTAAAATACGGAGATTTTTATTACCCAAAAGATTATCCAACTTGTCCGTCAACTCCCCCCACTTATTTTATTTATAGGGTTATAGAAGAGGGATCTGCAAATGAAATTGAGGCATTAAGAGAAGGATCAGTTAATCAAGGTATAAGGCTTGTGGCAAAAGAATGGCATGCAAAATATGTAACACAATTTTATACTGATACTGCTTTAACAAATAAATGGACACCCTCTTCTCAATCAAATGGTAATTGGCATAGTTATGGGGCTGTATTTAAAGATAGTAAAACAGCTAGAGATGGTTCTTGGAATTCTTGGGTAAAAGCACCAGGGCAACAAATAACAACTAATTTTCCTTATACTGATAAAGATAGAAAATGGGCTGCTCAGTTTAATTCAACTGGAGAAAAAGCTATTAGAACTGCTATCCCTTCATATACAGGTAATTAATTTAATAAATAAGTAATAATAAAATATGGCAGCAGTAGTAGAAGTTAAATATTTTAACAGCTTTATTTTAAGAAAAGTTGTAGATGCTAGTGGAGATAGTGTTATTTGGAATGGCATTAATGGTTCTGCTAAGCCTATTCCTCAAAATGCAACAGCAAATCAAGATAAATCTTGGTTTATTGAAGAAGCAAGAATACGTGGTGGCTATAATAATACTAATGTAGATTATGGTGTACGTGCTTATTTAGTTGAATCAGAGCCTAAAGCAATTCAAAAACAAAATTCATTAATATATTCTGGTATATTTAACTCAAGAACAGGTATTAATGATACGAATGTATTTTCAGTAGGCGAAGATATTACTAAGTCTGTAGATCCAGCTAATGGATCCATTCAAAAGTTATATGCAGAAGATACTAATCTTATAATATTTCAAGAAAATAAAGTTAACAGAGCATTAATTGATAAAGATGCTATTTATTCAGCTGAGGGTAATGCTACAATAACTAGTGGGCCTAATGTTATTGGTCAAGTGCAGGCATATGCTGGGAATTTTGGTATAAGTAAAAATCCAGAAAGCTTTGCTGTTTATGGTTATAGAAAATATTTTACAGATAAAGAAAGAAATGCAGTGTTAAGATTATCAATTGACGGTATATCAGAAATATCTAAATATGGTATGTACGATTTTTTTAGAGATAACTTAAGTTCATTAAACAGTACGACAACAAGCGGAAAAGCTATGGGAATGTGGGATATATATAATAAACAATATGTATTATCATTACAACCTGATATAAATAGAACCCCAGCTCCTAACCCTACATATAATACATTATCATTTAATGAAGATGTAAAAGGATGGGAAAGTTTTTATACATATAAACCAACTTTAGGTACAAGTTTAAAAAATAACTTTTATACCTTTAACGATGCAGCTTTATACGTGCATTATAGTCCTGACGTAAGCCGTGGAAACTTTTATGGCACCACCACCCCATCTTCTGTTGAGTTTGTATTTAATCCTCAAGTTAGCGTGTCAAAAGTTTTTAAAACTATTAATTACGAGGGGGATAATGGATGGCAAATAGACACTTTTAAATCTGATTTAGAAAAAGTAGGTAATCCAATAGCTCGTACAGCTGTAAATCAAGATACAACTACTAAAGTATATAGCTATAATCAAGGTTCATATGACAATTTTGGTAATCAATTTCCCGCAATATTAACACCCCCAATTAATTATGCTGGATTTGTACGAATGGAAAACAAATATAAAGCTAATTTAGTAAACAATAGTGTAGCTGCAGCAGGCGAAATAATATTTGGAAATGCTGTTACAGGCATTAAAGGTTATTTTGCAACAGTTAAAGTATCTACTGATTCTGTTACTGATCCAGGGGGTGCAAAAGAATTATTTGCTGTATCTTCGGAATATAATGAATCATCTTATTAGTGGAAATAGAAAAATTAAATAACGAAGTTGCTTTAATACACAATAATGGTAAAATAGTTACTCATGATGCTTTTCCAGTTTCACATACGTTTACTGATCAAATTTATTTACGAGAAATGAAAATGTCAGCGGGGCATGTTGTAATGGGTGCAATACATACTTACGATCACGCTTGGTTTTTAATAGAAGGTACAGTTTCAATTAAAACTTTAATGCAACCTACTATAAATGACGGAGATGTTGAAATATTAAAATATTCAGCTCCATCCTATAAAACATCCAAAGCAGGAGATCAAAGAGTTATTTATGCACATACAAATTGCACGTTTGTTACAGTACATAAAAACCCAAACAATATTAAAAACATTGAAGAGTTAGAAGAAATATTAGCTTCATTTAGTTATGAAGAATTTAAATTTAAAACAAGTAAATTATGACAATGGTAGCAATTGGTGCCGCATTAATAAGTGTAGGAGGTACTGTTTTTAGTTCAATAACAGCTAATTCTAGAGCTAATAAAGCTAAAGATGAAAAAAAGAGAGTTGAAGCAAAAATTAATGGATTAGAAAGAACTAGACAACCTATTATAAATCCTTATTCAAATGTTAAAGATATTAGCTCAATGGCTAGTGATCTTAGCGGAATGATGTCTAATCCTTATGGAGATTTAGGTGTTGCAACAGGGGCTGCTGAAATACAAATGGAACAATCTGATATGGCTTTAGCTAATACATTAGATACATTAAGAGCAACTGGTGCAAGTGCGGGAGGTGCAACAGCATTAGCACAAGCAGCATTACAAAGTAAAAAAGGAGTATCGGCCAGTATTGAAAAACAAGAAGCTAATAATGAAAAACTTAAAGCTCAAGGTGAAGCTCAATTACAAGCTGTTAAATTAAGTGAAGCTCAAAGAGTTCAAGGTATTCAATTAAGTGAAGCACAAAGAATGCAACAAGCAGATGTAGCTGGACAACAATATATGTTTGGAGCAACAGAAAACAGAGAAACCTCAAGATTAGATAGATTATCTGGTTTATCAACACAGGCTTCGGTAGATATAAATGCTGCTCAATCTGGTTTAGCTTCGAGCGTAAGTGGTGGTATTAATGCTTTAGGCAATATAGCAGGTTCGTATATGCAAGCTAATGCTACAACCTCAAATCAACCAACCCTAAATCCAGACGGATCAGTTAAACAATAATAAATTATGAGTTATAGGAATCCACAAATAGTACAGCCTGCAAAAGTAGGAGAAATATATGGAGCTGGGATTGCGCAGTTAGGTAGCACCATTGCTAAAAACATTGATGCTTATGCTTTAAAACAAGAAAAAATTCGTAAAGAACAACAAGCTGAATTAAAAAAGCAACAAAATTTATACAATAAAGTAGATTTTGAAAAAGCTAAAATGTCCGCTAATTTTGATCAAAAAACTAGAGAATTTCAATTATCTGATCAATTAAGACCTATTGCTGATCAAGCTATAAAAAATTATGGCGATTCTAAAATAGCTTTGCTTACAGTTACTAATCCACAAGAAAGAGATTATTATAATAAAATGTTACAGCAATCATATTCAACACTTATTGGGGCTGAATCTTATGTGAAAGCTTTACAAGCAGATATAGGAGAATACACAAGTATTAATAATGCTCAAGAAATTGGTATTACAAAAGGAATTGCTGCTACTGGTGCTGATGCTACAATTAATCAAGAATTTATGCAAAATATAAGTGCTATGACACCTGGTGGCACTATAAAAATGAATCAATTAGAAGATGGTAGTTTAGATTTAACGGCATATAGAGCTGATGGCTCTGAAATTAGAACTTTAAATTCATCAAAATATCTTCAATCAGGAAATACATTAATATATGATATACCTGCAACAGATGTTGAATTTTTAAAAGACGTTGATAAACAAATACTTACAAATAAAGGTAATGTTAAAAAAGAATTTTTAAGTGATCCTAAATCTAGAATTATAAAAACAGATGCAGGATCTTTTAATCAATTTTATCAAACAGTAAATACCGATGCAATTGTAAAAGCATCTTCTTCTACATTAATTGGACAAGTTGCTGGATATAATGCTATGACGCCTCAACAAAAAGAAGATGTTTGGGCTAATCAATTAAATCAAAACAGAAGCACTGCTCTTATTGCAAGTGATGAAGATATTGCTGCTGCTTATCAAAATCTTCTTATAGAAGACTTAAAACAACAAGATGCATTTGATAGTGTTAATGGTGAATTAGTTAGTATTGGACAAATGACTAAAATAACACCTGTTACAACAAAAGAAACAAAAGATTCAAGATCAGAAAAAACAAGAAAAGAAAGTATAACTACAGTATATGAAAATATACAGGAGGCATCTCCAAGCTTAGGCATTGGTATGAATCAAGCAGGTGTATTTACAGGCAAAGTTGATCTTATTATAGATGAAGATGGTAAAGATATTATTAATCCTAAAGTGTCAGATGCATTAGATCGAATAGGATTAGAAACCGTGCAATTCCTTGGACCAGAGGATGATGATAATATTACTGATTCTGTTAAAATAAAATTAGCCGGAACACCAAACACTAAAGCTATTGAATTTAAAAAATCAATGAGTGCTCAAGAATTTGTAAATAAAGTTTTAAAGCTAAGTGGAGCAACACCAGGTGAAGCTAAAGATATTGGATATCAATTTAATGCCCCTACACAAAATGAAATGAATGCAGCTGATTTATTTCAAAAGTATACAACAAAATAAAATAGTTTAATATGAATGAAATAGAAGCTATTATTCAACGCATGATTGATGCGGGTGAATCTGAAGAAAATATTGCTGCAGTAATAAAATATTACGAAACCCAAGAAGTGGGAAAGCAAACTCCCACAGCACCGGGTGCGGTTGTGGAGGAAACATTAGCACCCCTAAACGCAGATACGGAATTAGTTTCGGAAACCGTTTCTACGGATTTACCTTCAGCTGAAGTATCTGGATTTGAATCTATAAAAAATTCATTATACAATATTGGTACGGATTTTGGTAGAATTGCTGATTTTTGGACAGGAGACTCAGCGGCTTTAGACATTGCTAGTGCAGCTATAGCTAATTCTGTTTTTGGTGAAGAAAATGTAGAAGAATTTATTAAAGAAAACAAAGACAATGAATTTCTTACAGAAGGACTGGGTACTCAAGAAATTTTAGAAAAAATACCTGAAAGAGAAAAAGAAAAACAATTGCGCAAACCTACTCTTGAGATTATTGAAAGCTTTAAAGAAGGTGAGTTTTTAAAAGGAGGTGCAGCAATAGCAAGTGCTTTTTTAAATACAGTAGGATCAGCAGCTTATGGTGTTGCAACTGCAGGCGCGGGTTATTTTATGGACTATGCCGCAGATAATTACATAGAATATAATAAAGGATTAGCTAAAAGAAAAGGAAAGTCATTAGAACAACTTATACAAGATGACGAAGCAGATACTGCTAAGCCAATGGGTATTGCATACTTTCAAGCGTTTGCGGAAAATACTGGTCTTGGTAAAATGATTGCTCCCTTAAAAAAAGAAGCAGCAAAAACAATTTCAAAAACTATTATTGGAAAACAATTTGGGGCTAAAGGATTAGCTATATTAGGAGCAGCAAGAGTTGAAGCAGGAACTGAAATGTTTCAATATGGTGCTGAAGAGTACAATAAAAAATTAGGTGAAACTGGTAGCCAAAAAGAAGCTGCTGGTGAGTTTGTAAATGCAGTTTTTTCACAACAAGGATTTGAAAGTGGATTACAAGGAGCTTTTGGTGGTGCAGGAATGAAAGGAACTAGATTGCTTGCTAGTAGTAATTCAAGACCTCCTTCTGATGTTAAAGCAATAAATAAAGAGCTTGAAGAGCTTACTGTTTTAAATAAACAATATAATCTTTCAAGATCCTCAACAGTAAAAGAAGGTATACAAAATCAAATAGACGAAGTTAAAGCTAAAATAACTACTCGTGTAACAGAAAATAATGATAAAATAAATAAGTTATCTGATACACAAATTGATGAAATAAACAATTTAGGTGATTTAGCTAATACACAGATTTCAAAAGTTCAACAATTGAATGAAGAATTTGATGAAGGTACTATTAATAGAAAACAATATAATACAGCTTTAAAAGGATTTAAAACAGCATATGAAGATTCTCAAAATAGGATTAATAATATTATGCTTGAAGAAAACATTGAAAAAGCAACAGAAGCTATTTCAGAAATATCTGATATAAGTGTTGAATCTTTTGATAATGCTGCAGCCGTAAACGAATTTTTACAGCAAAATATACCAGGCAAAGTAAATCAAAAAGCTTCTGAGCAGCAAGCATTTATTGTACAGAATCGTGATACAGGAAAACAAACTATTGTAATAAACAAAGAAATAGCTAAAAAAGATCAAGCAGTTACAGCTCCTTTTCATGAAGTTTTACATGCATTGCTATATAAGACAGTTAAAGATAATCCCGATGCCCAACTTAATTTAGGG